>ERZ772897.30-NODE-30-length-139687-cov-16.639359_pt1 | contig 139687 bp, 126 predicted proteins | sample MGYA00512125_ERZ772897 | MGnify/ENA primary metagenome ERZ772897 (study PRJEB29015, sample SAMEA2737660) | human gut metagenome | biome: human gut; feature: human-associated habitat; material: faeces | place: China | collected 2012 ... | reverse complement strand
GTTTCAATCCCCTATGGATTAACACTGCTCTCAAACTCTGAAGGTTATGCAGATAGGGTACTAAATGTTTCAATCCCCTATGGATTAACACTGCTCTCAAACACAATCCTATTATTAACATAGGATTTTTTGGTTTCAATCCCCTATGGATTAACACTGCTCTCAAACGAACAGTTTCGACATCTGACAGAAATTTAGTTTCAATCCCCTATGGATTAACACTGCTCTCAAACAGTAGAAGAAATGTGTTTGATTTATCAAAAGTTTCAATCCCCTATGGATTAACACTGCTCTCAAACCTAATGAGTAGTAAAAAGAAGGGAAAGCCTGTTTCAATCCCCTATGGATTAACACTGCTCTCAAACAAATGCGACCCTGATATACTCTCCCCGGAAGTTTCAATCCCCTATGGATTAACACTGCTCTCAAACAATAGTTATCCACAAATTGTTGATAACTTTGTTTCAATCCCCTATGGATTAACACTGCTCTCAAACTGTGAGAAGTCGCACAAGTTCATAAGGAAAGTTTCAATCCCCTATGGATTAACACTGCTCTCAAACTTAAATCACGGAAGGATCGCAATAAACCAGTTTCAATCCCCTATGGATTAACACTGCTCTCAAACCAGGAGACAGGAAATGGACAAGGGTACCAGTTTCAATCCCCTATGGATTAACACTGCTCTCAAACAGAGATCGAAAAAATACTCCTGCAGGATGGTTTCAATCCCCTATGGATTAACACTGCTCTCAAACTCTGTAGGCTTTCCGATCGTTATGTGTGGAGTTTCAATCCCCTATGGATTAACACTGCTCTCAAACAATGTGTTATCACACTGCATAAGCAGTGTGTTTCAATCCCCTATGGATTAACACTGCTCTCAAACCACAATCAAAATTTGACAAGATCAAATCAAGTTTCAATCCCCTATGGATTAACACTGCTCTCAAACCACCGTCTCAAAAGCAACATCAGGCACAAGGTTTCAATCCCCTATGGATTAACACTGCTCTCAAACCTCAAATTCGAGAAAACGACCTGCATATCGCTGTATTATTCCTTAGGAAATTTTATCTTAAATTATATTTCACATAAGTCCCGATCAATGATCAAACGACTTTCTTTCGCAATTTTATCGTACTCTTTATTCTCCAAAAAAATCACCTGATAACCATGTCCTATGATCGTCATTGCAAAATCACTAAATTGCTTTTGTGAAACAAAACTGCGAAAATTAACAAATACAAATAATTTTTCTCCTATAAACTGTCTAATCAGTTGCATGTATGAATAAATAACCTCTATCAAATCATCTGTTTCCACAGAGATACTAATTCCTACAGACTTTAGCAGTTGAGATATTGTTAGTTTATCACAAGTTATCGATAAATCAAAGTCTTCATTCAAATACATAACGAACCTTTCTATATCTGACAACAATTGCATCGTTTCATTAATGTTTTCCTCTTTATTCGCTATTTGTTCCATTTCATTCAGAATTTTTGTGATTAACGTTTTTTGATTCACATTTATACTAATAAAATCAAACAAAATCTCAACATTTTTGTTAACTACCAATGGCTTGTCATTTTCAGAAACAATCCAACCTCCTTCCTTTCCCTCCACCTGATTCATAAAGTCCTTTACCATATGATAATAATATTCAGGATTTTCCACAACAACACTATGAATTGTATCATCTGTAATTTCTATTATATTTTGCAATGTCGAATATGCTAATTTCATAAAATTGTCAACCTTTCATCTGTGTCAAGGATATTATTTTTGTTTTCTCCCGTAACAAATTCCATCCTTTGAAATTGCTTTTCTGTAACTGACAACACCTGTACTAACCCTTCTGCCGGTCGGTTTTTTCGAATAGCAGCCTTTATTCCACTTTCTACACTCTGATTGTGTACCATTCTACAATAAACCGATTCCTGCATCATATAAAACCCGCTTGTTATCAAAAATTTACGGAAATTGCGATATGTCCTTCTCTGTGAAGTTGTTAATGTCGGCAAATCAAAAAATACAATTACTCTCATAAATCTATAACTCATAAAATATTAATCTCTCTATATCATCCTTACACAATGCATCCAAAACACTTTTTGCATATATTTTAATTGCATTTGACACATATTGTTTTGTCCCAGCAATCATTACTTCTTCCTGTAATATATGAAGCATCTTATGTTTTTCCTCCGTTTCAAAATTTTGAAAACTTTCCTTTTTCACTTTACGGTCAACAATAACCCGAAACGGTTCCATAAGATCACAACTTAAATTATATGGATTATAAATATTGTCATGGAACAATCCACATTGTGTCAAATAACCATTTGCTACAATCTCCTTATTGAAGGAGGACAGCAACAGACTATACCCATAGTCTAGCGCAGCGTTTGTTGCACAATCTTTATTTCTACTAAACTTCATTCCAAATAGCTTATTAAAATAAACCTTTGCAGCATGCCCCTCCCTGTTACTTGTATCTCGATACTCAATCTCATCAACATACGTCAACAACATATCAGCCTCTGAAAAACATTCCAATTCTCTTAAATGTTCGCTCTGTTTTCTAATCTTATCCGACACTATTTGTGTCCAAACAACGCCCTTCACTTCTTCTTTCCATCCAGCCTGCACTTTGATCTTCCTCGAACTATCATGACTTCCGTGACAAGGAAGTAATTCCGCATACGGATTATGTTGATGATTACAGAATATCACTTTAACCTTCTTATCAATTAATGCCTCTAAAAGACATCCCGTCAACGATACTGCTGGATTTTCTATCATTAATACTTCAAGATCGTCCAGCAATACCTTCGTAACTTTATCACTTCTTACTTCCATATAATTCATACGAAGATCTAATTTACATCTATTTGATATTAATATTGTTCGAAAACTCATAACCACTCCAATATATTTTCCGATTCTTTACGGAAAATTCCTGATGCTGATTCGTCGATTATCTTTACACTATTATAGTCTTTTTTCCAATTTGAAATTCTTGAATTGATTATATAGTTAGCTGCATTAACCGACCCTCCTATAACTTTCAAATTACATCCACTATTTCTTCCTGTTTTTAATACATCAATTATGTTCATCAAAATCTGGCATTGTAAATCAAAAGATAAATTTGAAAATTTATCTTTTCCTTTTAGAATAATATCACCTGTTTTTTCATACACAATGCGATAACATGTATTAAGCAACTTTTCCGTTAATTCATCATACAATTTAATATTTATCATACTATTTATCCCATCATATTTCTCATCATAAATAATATTCTTGTTAGCATTCTTTTTATTAAGATAGTTTTCTATTTTTTTAACATACTTCATATTTTCTTCACTTAATTTAAGCGACATAAGTGAACACATTCCTAATTGCTGTCCATACGTTTTCTTAGATGCAATACAAGCCTCAAATCCATCAAAAGAAAGTCTAGTATTTACTTTAAGTGGTCTTAATCCTAACGGAAATGAAATATTAACTATTTCTTCCTGTTTTTTATTGGTTATACGAGCAATCTCTTGACGTATATAATTTACTGCAAATTCTTCATTTTGCAACAAATTATGTGAATATAATAATTCCACAGGAACAATCATAATATCTGTTTTTTCTTTTTTTACCTTTTCTGTATATTTTGCCATAATAAAATACGTTACCGTAGTACCATTGTACCCTCCATACTTTTCTGAAGGAAGATTTTTCTTTCTTGGAACCAAATTAGCACCTGCTGGTTTAGGCTGTTGATCAAAAAAACCACCATTCTGACCTCTTGTCCTGCAAAATGCATATCTGGTATAATGTATATTATTTTTTCCTAGCATCTTTATAACAAAAGATAACGACTCTTGTCCATTCCATATCGGCTTTCCATCAACTTCAATTTTTCTCTTGTATACCGTTTCTGTTTTTATCGAATACTTCGGATTATTCTGAAAAAACTTTTTTGTAAATGTAGAATGATAAACATTTCCACATACTACATTTAAGTAAGCGTCTTTTGCATGGTGCAGATCATTGATCTGACGAGATTTAATAATTCCAAATGCATGTCGAAACTCTGACGCCAACCCTGCTTTTACATATACAACCTCCGTTTCCGGAAACATCGTTTTCAAAATTTCAGCCACAGCCTTTGTGGATTGTCTTGTTTCTACTAACTGACGATTCACAAAACCTTGTTTTTCCTCATCTGTAAATGGTGTTTTTCTTGTTAAGCGGTTATATTTTTCCTCAGAGATTAACCCCTCTTTTCTATAGTGCTTCCAAATTGATGACATTTTATCCCGGATATCCTTGTTTATTGGATAATTATCTGACTTTTCCCCATTTAGTTTCGATTTCACCAATACTTTATTATTCAAGCTGTCATCTTTCACATACGCCTGAGGATAAATATGGTCAACATTGACATATGCATCTGATTTCAGTTTGGTAATGTCAATCGGATCTCCCGAATACATACATATTCCTAATTGCATAAAATATAAGAACAATACTTCACTCTGCAGCTCATTGTCTGTCTTTTTATCCAACTCGCCAAGAAGTTCGGAGATTTCTTTTGATATTTCTCTTACCTCCTGTTTGTCCATATGCTTATACAATTCCTTAATTTTATCACGGCGTGAAACTGTTCTTTTTCCCTTTTCACCACCCCCGCGTGCCATCTCGACAAATATCTTCCGTGGTGCATTCTGACATGCTTTTGTAACATCACCTATAATATCCAATGTTCTATAAATCGGGCGTTTCACTGCATTCGAAACATACATATCCGATAATATCTGTTCCACACTTGCCGGATGTTCACTATAATAATCTTCCCTTTCCCTTTCAAGCACATCCCTAATCGTATAGTGATCAGAAAAAATAATCTGCATTAAGTTGTCATTTGTTTCCCACATAATCTGTATGACGCTTAAAATTTCTCCCGTTTCCTTTACAACCCCCTTAATCCCCGTCAAAAATTTTTCCGATAATCTTCCAAAATCCTTATATTTCAATTTTGAAATATAACGTCTATCTTCCTCTGAAATATTAGGATAATTTTCTTCTAAATATTTATTAATTCTTTTTTTGTCTTCCGTATAAGTAAGACGTTTAATGATTTTCTCCACATCCTCCTCATTGACAGTTTTATTTTCCAACATTCTTCGAAAATCATGATATGACTTCAAAGATGATTTTACAGAAATATCAAGCCCCGTTATCTCATCTGAATCACTCATATAGTTATTGCTGACCAAAAAATCTCTAATCCTCTTAACGGTAACTTTTTTATTCCTTTTAAAAAGACCGAATATTTCTTTTTTACAATCTACTGTGATTCTTTGACCATTTATTTTAATATTGTTAATTTCATTTAACACCTCATACTTGCAGTATAATAGAGAATATTTCGGCAACACATCCTCTCCCGGCAGGTAACTACACTGATTTGTCATTTTGTCAATAAAGGCCTGTTCACTTGCATCAAGATCAATTTTTTCTTCATAATTCCATGGATAAATACGTCCTTGGGCCTTTCTCTTAATCCAGGCAAATGAATTATCCTCTTTATGATCTCTATGTAACGGTCCTACATAATAAGGGATACGAAACTCCATAATAGAGAGCAGTTTTTCCTTCGTGATATATCCTTCACTATCCTTTTCATTGATAAATGGAAGATATGACGATACTTTTTCTAAAAGTCGAGCAAGCTCAAAATAATATAACTGATACGGAATCACACGATTGTCCGTATTAACCTGTTTTGGCATGAATGTTCCAAGTTCCAAGCGCTTCCCCATATCCTCATAAAATTCTTTATCTTCCATTTCACACTTAATATCCTTTACAATTTTTCGTATATAAGTGCAAAAATCTTCTTGCGAAGCTTTTCTCTTCGGTCGTTTTTCCCCCTCATCAAGATTCAGAGAATTAAAATTATACGAATACGCCACATAATTGTTATCGCCTGCATCACGGAAAATTTCATTGTATTTATCCGGGCAATATTTTCTTATAAATGCTTTGAGTCCCGCTAAATCTTTTTTATGCTGTTCATACACTTCTATTTTGGCCTTTGAAATATAGACCTGTCCCTGTGATGCCTCGTATAATACAGCCCAGTCATATACAGCTCTGATCTTTAACAAATATTCCGCATATTCGTCTAATTCTGTTAAAATTTGTTCAAACTCATCTTCATTCTTTTTAAAGCTAATACTAATTTTATCCTGAAATTCAGCCTGCACAAAAAGTTTGTCCGCTGTAACCGTTCCTCCGGAAAGCAAAGTGATGACCGAATTTGTTCCCAATTTATCATTCTCTTCTGTTCCTTCAGAAGTCTTTTTATTAGAATTATTTTTAAACAATTCATCTTTAAATGCTTTTTCTTTATCCTTTACCCCACATTTTTTTAATAAAATATTTTTAAATGTTTCCTCCTCATCAACCCAAGGTATGTCCTGCCCAATACTATGATACATCTCCTTAAATGCATTATACGAAGTTGAAAAATCTAATACCTTTTCTACATTTGTTTTTTCAACATCACTCAAAAAATGACCTCTGTGTGCAACAAGCCATGCCACAGCAAGATAAACCAATCGGACATCGTGTGGATTTTCGTCATCAATCAGATCCATGATAAGATGATGTATCGTTGGATATTTTAAATAATATTCTTTGTCAGTGTATCCGTTGTCATTAAACAATATAAATGGATCATTCCCGTTTGCATCTTCACGATACAGAGCACTTTCCTTTATGCGAAGAAAAAATCTGCTATCAACTTTTTCAATCTCGTGGGCAAATATTTCCTGAACAAAACGTACTCTCTGCTGTCGTCTGTTCAATCTCCTTCTGGCCGTTCTAAATCCGCGTCTTTCCGCACACTGGCTGCCTTCCTCAAATACATGCGATCCCCACATTGGCTCTCCGTGGTATTTTAAAATTTTATACTGCGGATCAGTAACTGCATATCCCACAGAATTTGTTCCAATATCAAGTCCTAAATAATATTCCTCAATTGTTCTTTTTTTCATTTGACATTCTCCTTCATATGTGCTATTCTAACAATGTCAATCCCCTATGGATTAACACTGCGAGTTCAAATAACGTTATCGCAACGAAATCGCCGTATATCGGTTGCACAGTGTGTGCATTTATTTAAATAAGCCATTATGGCTTATTTTTTTATCCCGATTATATATGTTATAAGAAAGTAAATTCATTATACCAAATCTAAAATTCTATATCAATTATTTTTTCTCAAAAATTAATTCTATCACTTCTATAGTCCAAAAGTTTGTACAGGAAACTATCATTATATCCTTCATGTTTTCTTCCAGCAATCCTACTCCTTGTAAATGATTCAGCCAATGAAAATGTATCATTGGCTGCTATCCACCACTCTCACTCCCACCATCAAAACTCAAACTCCTCCGGATCCAGTCCAGCCTCTTCCAGCACCTCTCTCCTTTCATCCTCGTCCATAAACTCTAAATCCTCCCGGAAAAGTCCGGCCGATTCTAACTCAAAATCGCTGTCCTCCTCCGAATCTTCGTCGAAATCATCATGATCCTCCCATTCAATTCCACCAAAGTCTCCGTCATCGCCAAAAAGAGCATTGTGTTCCTCCCTGCTGCCACAAAGCATCTCCTCTCCCCAAAACTCTTCTGCCGGATCTACTGTTCCATTTCCATCAAAGTCCATGCAATCATCCATAATAATTTTCCCTTCTGTAATGCGTTTGCTATTTCTCCAACTGTATTTCCATTATATCACACACATAGTCCATTAAACAGTACTACAAACGAAAAAATAAAGAAGAGAAAATCCCTGTACTTTGCCCATTCGCATAGATTTTCTCTTCTTCCGAACATATTTTCTGCCATATGTTTCCTATTAATTCTCCCACCGGATCTGCTCTCCCTGAATCACTTCATATCGGATCAATTCCCTTCCATCCAACTCCACCCGGTGCATATCCACCGCCGTGATCTGATGATTTTCATAAGTCGTGTAATAATAGATTCCTCTGGTTGCATTACAGCAGGAGGTATACAACGTAATCTCATACTTTCCCTCTCCCACATCACAGCAGCCTCTCGGCTGGTCTACAGATCCCAGGATATGGAAAAACTGACTGACACTTTCTGCTTCACTGTCACCGGAAATGGAATTTGCTTTTACGAAAGCAGCCCGCACAAACCGGGAAGCAGAGGAGAGATCTCCCGGCAGTCCTATGGTGCCCATGCCACGGCTGTAAGTGCCAAGGGACAGCTCCGGAGCAAATGTATTCTGTGGCTGCTTCGGGGACAGGCTCATATAATTACTGAGCTGGAACATCTGCGTCTCAAATGGCGGATTGTTCGTCAGGATTCCCACCGGATTGTCATGAATCCGGAGACCGTCTGCCATGGATTCTACGGTAATGCAGTCACTGGCATCGGCAATGATCCAATGAAGCCCGGCAGCCGGTAGTTGTTCGCTAAACGGTGTTCCGGTGAGATTCATACGGGATAATAACTCCCGCACTTCTGTCATAGAAGCACACTGGGATAATACCCATGGAATAAATTCAAACTGTGCCACGTTTTCTCTGTCCGGTTTTACGGACTGATATGCTGCATTTCCAACGAAATTTAAGCCGGCCATTCCAATGCCCTTTTCATTAACCGCATCATAATATAGTGGATAATCTGCTGCCACATGTGCCATTCCGATCATGGCATAATGACTCTCCCGCATTCCCATATGACGGAACGGAAACGGATAATGACGCGGGGTTATCGTAATCTCATCCCCATAAGAAAATTCATAATCCAAAGTTCTTCCAATATAAAAATCCTTTGTCCGGTAAGTTGCTGCTGTACACATATTTTTTCCTCCAATCATAAATATTTCATCAAAATTTTCTATCATCAATCTGTTTTTTTAATCAGTAAATCATTTCTGTCATCAATCTGTTTTCGCTGATTTTAGCATAACATAAATTCTGTTTCCAATTCCTCTATGGTAGTACAATCATAAAGATGATTGATCAGATCATTATATACTAAAAACTGATTTTTTTCCATTATTCACCACACCTTTCAAGCACCGCCCGTCTTGATCCAACTGCATTATCTTATCGACCGGACGTCATTATTTTCACATCGTTTTTTGCAGATCATGCCATTTTCCGCCTTATAAAATACAAAGACGTATTTGCTGAAGTTCATTCGTATTTCACCCCTTGAAGTGACGAACTGATTTCAGCGGATACGTCTTTATTTTTTCCAAAAAGGAGGAATTTATTATGGAACAGAAATCCGGAGATCCTGGATGTGGTAAAGGCACAGCTTGATCATCAGGCACTTCATTCACAAGAGCTTCTTGATCCGCTCCGTGGTTATCTTGCAAAAGCTGTTGCAGATATCACACCGGGAGACCTGCAGTACTGCTTCTTCACAAACGGTGGGGCCGAGGCTGTTGAAATGTCCTTAAAGCTTGCCCGTATTGCTACCGGCAGCAGATGGTGCATTTCTACAGTTGGTGCTTTCCACGGTAAATCAATGGGTGCCATCTCTATGGGTGGTAAGAGTACATATCGTCCCCCATATATTCCAATGGTTCAGCAGGTACAGTATGTACAGTATGGTATTGCCGAGGATATCCGCAAGGCGATCGAGAATCTCCAGGCAGTCGGCGAGAAGGTTGCCGGTGTGATCCTGGAGCCAATTCAAGGTGAGGCCGGTGTGATCATTCCTCCGGATGGATCTGACAGAGGTTCGCAAGATCTGTGATGAGACAGGTGTGGCACTGATCTTCGATGAGATTCAGACCGGCATGGGCCGTACCGGTACTATGTGGCGTTGTGAATACGAAGGCGTTACTCTGGAAAAGGTGATGGCAATGGAAAATGAAATGTATTATATTATCCGAAAAAGAAGAAACCTGTGCCGGTAACAAACGGCATGGGTTTCTTAATCTTCTATCCTTACATAATACTCCCCAGCCAGTAGATCACTCCTACAACCCAGCTGCAGAATATCCCATACAAGATCACCGGTCCGGCAATTGTAAAAATCTTGCAGCCAATGCCGAAGACCTGTCCCTCTGCCTGGAATTCAATTGCCGGGGATACCACCGAATTGGCAAATCCCGTAATCGGAACGATACTTCCGGCTCCGCCAAACTGCCCCAGCTTCTGATAAATATTAAGACCGGTCAGGATGATACTCAGCAGAATTAATGATAATGTCGTGTAAAGTCCTGCCAGTTCCTTATCATTTCCAAGGTACTGATAGAAGCTGTTAAAGCCCTCCCCCAGCAGACAGATTGTACCTCCTACCAGAAACGCTTTTGCACAGTTTAAGAAACGATTGCTTTTCGGCGTGATGTTACTGACATATTCATTATATTTTTCTTTCTGTTTTTCGCTGTCCTTTTCCTGCAAAACTTCCTCAATCTGAGGACTATTTTTCTGATTCATATGCTTTCCTCCATTCTTCTAATGCTGCATCCGGAAATACAACTGATAAAAACACGCTACTGCTTTTCCCAGTGCCATTGCCAATATTACAAAGGGCAGTCCTGTGGCAAGCTTCACTCTCTGTACCAGCACCGGGATCACCTTTAATGTCTCCGCCAGTGCCATTGCCAGACATCCCACAAAGATTCCGGTAAATAATCCAAATACTGCCAGCATTGCACTTCCAAACGGAACGGATATTTCAAATACCGTCAATACCGCTCCGGTCAATCCTCCCCAGAAAATGCAGTTTTCCAGATGATACACCCGATTCGCCATATGAAGTTTACTTGCCAGTCTTGGCAGCATCTCCAAAATAGAAATAAACGCAAACACACCGCCGGCAACACTGATCCCACCTGCAAATCCGATCACCCCCAAAAGAACCTGTTTCCAGATCATGAGATCTCCTTTCCTTCTCTCGATGCATTTTTGATCATGGCATTATTCATTTCCTGCTCATAATTTCTCATTTCCAAATGAAGAGGTGTCGGATCATCCCTCTCATTCCGGGCAGAAAAATGATTATAAAAACCCAGGATCCCTATGGCGATTCCAATACAGTAAGTGATTTCCATGATGCTTCCTTTGGTCTGCTCCGTTCCCATGACCAGCTTATAAAACAGCGAAAAAACATCTCCCACACTGACATCCGTATTAAATGTCATAATGGTAAAGCCCGCCCCAAAAAATATGATCAGACTCACCAGCACTGCCTTGCATACTTCTATTAATTTTGATGGTTTGGGAGTGTCCTTAAACTCTACAATAAAATCCGTTTCACCGATATTTACTACCTGCAGTTCCGGCCGCTGCTTCTGCAGCAGGGCAATCACCTTCATGGCAGAGAAAACGAGCTTTTGTTCCTTTTCCTGCTGAAATGTATAAAGTACCAGCTTTCCAACCTCTTTTTGCAGCGTATTGTCTGCGGTAAAAATCTCCGCCACATCCTCAAGCAGAACCTTTTTGTGGGATACCTGACTATTCTGTTCCAGTTTTAAATAAATAATATCGGACTTCATTGTCAATCCCCTCCTGCTCTACAAATTTGCCGTTGGCATAAGTTGTTTTCGCATTACGCATGATCGCAATATAACAGACAGTACTCAAGGTCATAACACCGATCACCAATACATAAAACCACATTTTTTTCTTCTTCATGGTGCATTTCCCCTTTCTCTTTTCAGTAAATTGTTCCCTGCGTATGGAAATTTTATACATCTTTATTTCAAATTACATCTACCGCACCTCCTGCCGCAGCCGTAACAATATCTTTTTTTCAAGGCGGCTGACCTGAACCTGACTGATCCCCAGCTCCGCTGCCACCTGGGTCTGTGTCTTATCCTCATAATAACGCAGTGTGATCAGCCTGCGTTCCTTCTCTTCCAGTGTGCCCAGAAGCTGCTCCAAAAGGACATGATTGATCACCTTTTCTTTTTCGGCATCCACCCCGGAGTCAGCTTCCCCGGAGTTTCCCCGTACCACTGCAGTCCGGGACACATAACCGACACTGGCATTTTCACCTGCCACCACCTGATCGATCAGATAAATCTCCTTGCCCTCCGGCTGATATACCGGCCGGTATATGGAGTCCACATCGCGGTTTGCCTCGATCGCTACAGCAATTTCTTCCGGTTCCAGCTCTGTTGCCGCCGCAATCTCATCCACCGTTGCCTGACGCCCCAGCTCCTGCCCCAGCCGCTGCGCTGCCAGCTTTACCTTCCAACCGTTTTCCTTCATGGTACGGCTGATCTTGATCATTCCGTCATCCCGCATAAACCGCTTGATCTCCCCCATGATCATCGGAACAGCATATGTACTAAACTTTACGTCGAATTCCAGGTTAAAATGATCGATTGCCTTGATCAGTCCGATACAACCGATCTGAAACAGATCCTCCGGATCATATCCTCTTCCATTAAATCGTTTCACGATATTCCAGACAAGCCCTACATTTTCCTCCACCATTTGGTCTCTTGCATGACGATCGCCGGCACGGGCTTTTTTTAATAATTCCATCGCATCCATTTGATACCCTCCACGTCAACTCTCATGTTCTGTCCCCAATATGTTTGCTGAGCTTGACGCGGGTACCCTTTCCCACCTCCGAATATACCTCCAGCTCGTCCATAAATGCTTCCATAAACGCAAAGCCCATACCGGAACGCTCCCACTCCGGCTTTGTGGTATACAAAGGCTCCATTGCCTTTTCAATATCCGGAATACCAACTCCATGATCCGTAATCTCCACCATGATGTCCTGTCCCTTGATCTCACAGACGATCTCAATCTCTCCTTCTCCATTGTTATATCCATGGAGAATGCTGTTGGTGACTGCTTCTGATACTGCTGTCTTTACGTCTGCCAGCTCCTCCAGAGTAGGATCCAGACGTGTGATATAAGCTGCTACCACAGTTCTCGCAAATGCTTCATTTTGTGAATTACTATCGATGATCAGTTTCATTTTCTGCCTCCATTGATCTGATTTTTCCATTTTCTTATTTGTCCTTTTTGGCGTTAAGCCCCGCTACTGCCTGCTCCGGTGTTGCATATCGTTCAATGATCTGAAACAGGCCTGACAGATTAAAGATCCGTTCAATCTCTTTGCCTACATTGGTGACCGCTGCCTTTCCTCCCCGGAACATCACTCTCTTATACCTCCCCATGATCAGTCCGATTCCCGAACTGTCCATAAAATCGTTCTCCCGAAAATCAAAAATAATATGACGGATATCACCGGCATCGATCAGCCTGTCCGACTGCTCCCGCAGCAAATTTACCGTATGATGGTCCAGATCCTGCGAGATATAGATGATCAGACAGTTTTGCTGTATTTCGTAATGAATTGCTTCCTGCTCCTTTTGATTCAAAATAATCACCATTCCTTTCTCAAAACCTGCAGCTTGCCGCTGCAAAACTAAAAAACAAAACCGGTATTTTCCCAGGCACAAAAAAAGACCTGCCAGAGTGATACAATAACATGTACACTCTGACAGGTCTCCCCATCATTTCCTCTTATGTCTGGCTATTGGCCGATCTCTCTCAGTCTGCTCTTTGCTTCCGCAACACGGACTGAATCCGGATAATCATTAACCACCTGGTCATAATACTGCTTTGCTGTTTCAAAATCAGACTTCTGCTGATAACAGCGTCCCAGAAAATACATAGCATCTGTATTGTCTGCATTAAACTTCAATGCTTTCTTCAACAGTTTGATCGCCTTATCATAATCCTTCTGACCGGCATAATCGCCCTGTCCGTTGTAGCAGTCTCTTCCCTGTTCAAAGAAAGATTCCGACGCCGTAGAATAGGTTTCTTTCTTGATCTTCTTATAAAACTTTTTCGCCTCATCCCCCGCCAGGCTGTCCGGATCTACTTTGTCCAGAGCCTTTGCGGCAGAAAGCTTATCGTCATTGATATAATACTGCATTGCCTGGATCAGATTGTCATAAACCGCCTGAACCCCATCCAGATCAGTTGGATTGCCGCTCTGGTAATCCGATAATCTCTGGGTCAGCTCATCCACCTGCTTCTGCAGCTCGGTGTTGGCATTTTTCAACGTACTGACATCACTTTCACCGGAAGCCAGATTCTCACTGTAAGTTTTAAAGGCTTTATTTTCCTTATCACTGGAATGCTTCTTTAATGCCGGAGTGATCAAAAACTGCATGATCACGATTCCGGCGATCAATCCCAAAAGCACGTGAACAAACGGAAGCACCGATGGTTTCTCCTCTTTGTATAAAGTGATCGGCTTATATGCATTGTCGTCTACCCTTGGTAATGTCTTTCGCACCGGCTGTTCCGCAGGCTTCTCTGCCTTTGGTGCAGCATTTTCGCCCTTAATATGAACATCTGACAGCTCCTTTAAATAGGCTAATGTCGTGGTGTTGGTCACATCCACCCCGCTGATGGATTTCATCAACTTATACGCACGCACCCGGTTCTCTTTCTTGCCGGTCTTCATATACAAAAGTGCCAGAAGCTGATGCGCCCGGATAAATTTCGGATTAGTGCTGACCACCTTCTTCAACTGAATGATCGCCATATCCTCATCGCCGTTCTGTGCAGAGAACAGTGCAGAATTATATTTTTTTACCATCTGGCTATAGGTCTCCAGACGATTCGGATTAGACTGGATCAGTCCGATATAATAATCTGCTTCGTTATGTTCCTCCTGAAAATGCTTGCTGATAACCCACTCACTGAGAGCCGATACAATCTCTCCTTCTTCAAAATAAATGAGCCCCAGCAAATTTCTCGCACTGGTATTTAATTTGTTAAATTTTAAGCTTTTGTGCAAAGATGCGATCGCTCCGGAAAGATCTCTGACCTTCGCCTGTTCCAGACCCCGGTTATAGCAAATATTGGACGCGCTGAGAACCCTGCGGTAATTACGCAGCTCCTGTCCACAGTTATCACAACGATCTTTCTTGAAAGACACCTCTGCATTACATCTTGGACATCTCATGTTTCTTCCCCTATTCTGCGTTCTTTGTGACTGCACCTGTATCTGCCAAAATACTCTGGAGCAGATCCATCACATCTGTTGTACTGTTTCCATAAATGGCATCCTCTGCCTGTTCAATATCAAGACTTGGCTGAAATTTTTCTAATTCTGCCTCGAAATCCATCTTACACTACCTCCATTCAATCATCAATTCATTTCTGCCGCAATTATCGACATCATACTTACTCCAGACCATAGGATACGATTCCCGTACCCCGTCTTCTATATTCTACACCAGTAATCTCGTCCTGAACAGATACATGTTTTCCATTTATTGTAATCTCTGTTCCCGGATTCGCTCTTTTTAAAATGGTAATACTGGCATCATTTGTTTTACTCATCTGATCTACCGTCTCCTGCTTGCGCTTCATGATCGCATTGAGACGGGTGTCCTTTTCAATCTTCGCCCTGGTGAGCTTTAGTTTCTTTTGCTGCAGATCCGGTGTTGGCGAAGTCTCCAATATCTTATTGATCTTTTTCAAAGCATCTAAGATCTTTTCCACTTCCTCCTGAATCTGTTTGCGGCTTTTTTCATGCTGCATCAGCAATGCAAACAGGTTATCCTCCATACCGGCGCAAAGCTCCGTTTTTACCTGTGCCATATTGCCCGCCACCATGGTTTCTATGCTGTGCAGTGCCGAAACACTTCCCCCAATAATGGCACCAAACCGTCCGGACACTTTAACATCCTGTCCACAGGTAATCTGACAATTCATTATAGCATTGGCCGCAACATTTCCGTCACAGTCAATAAATGTCTGCTCAAAAAACTTGCCGGAGACATCTCCCTTTGCGGCAACCTTTCCCTGCCCATTGCCCTGCATTCCGTTTTTCAGGATTACATCCTTACCGGCAATCAATGTCGCAGCCTCCACATATCCATCCACGATGATGCTTCCCTTTTCGGAAGTCACCTTCATCCCGGACAGAACATTGCCCCTGATCCTGATATCTCCAATAAAATGAACATCTCCCGTCGTAGTGTAGGATACATCTCCATCCAATGTCAGCTCTGCGCTGATATTCAGAATATCATTTTGATACGTTGCCTTACCGGTAAGTTTAGCGGTATAAACCAGATTATCCGGTGAGAGTTCAAATCCCTTGCCCCGCAGTCGCGCAAGATCTCTGCCATTACGTCCCGGAAGGATCTGTCCCAGAACATTCGTCCCATCCTTCGCCTTCTGTGCCGGATGATAATGAACGATTTCCTGTCCTTCTCCCACAGAAGGAACCTGGCCACATGAAGTATAATCCACGGAGCCATCCTTTAGGATCTTGGGACGGGTATCCACATGGATGGGAAAAAGAAACTCAAACCAGCCATCCTTGCCATCCACCGGTTCCTCTCCTCTGGCAACGGTAAACTGCTCATAGTACCGTTTTTCGGACACCGCTTTTTGCAGAACATCCTCCAGTACACCATACTCCACGCCTGCCGCTTTCAGAAGGATCTTCAATTCATCCATCTGAAATACCTGGTCACGTTTCTCCGGAGTCAGAGTAATATATGCCTCCATATCGTCCTCAGAAATCTCTACCTGGACTTCTCCAAAATCATTTTTTTCCACCTTCTCCATAAGATCACCCTACCTTTCGGGATGTCCGCCACTGTTGTGGCCAAACACCTATCTGCGGTGCATTATTTCTCCAGAGCCTTTAACTCTTCCTCAACCTTTGTCATCATGCTTGTATATTTCTCTAATTTTTCCTTTTCCTCTGCGATCTTGCTTTCCGGAGCCTTGCTCATAAACTTCTCATTGTTAAGCATACCGTTGACACGCTTAAGCTCTCCCTCCAAACGTTTCTTCTCCTTGGTAAGGCGTTCCTTTTCCTTCTCAAAATCAACCAGATCAGCAAGCGGCATATAGATCGTTGCCTTTGGAATCACAACAGATACTGCATTCTCCGCGATGCCTGTCTTATCCATCTGAACGAAAAGCTCAGAAGCATAGATCATATGCTCATAGGCATCTCTGCTGCCCTCCAGCACCTTGCAGGTTGTCTCGTCATCTGCAACGATATAAACCTGTGCCTTGCGGGAATTGGCTACATTCATCTCGGTACGGATATTACGGATACCGCGGATAACGTTCTTGATATTCTCTGCCATTTCCTCGGCTGCCGGATTATTCCACTGCTCCTTGTACTCCGGCCATGAAGAGATCATAATGGACTCTTCCTCTGACTGGATCGTGCAGAATATCTCCTCTGTGATAAACGGCATATACGGATGAAGCAGCTTCAAAGAATCGATCAGCACTGTACGGAGTGTCCAGAATGCTGCATTGGCAGAAGCAGGATCCTCCTCCTTTGCAAACAGTCTCGGCTTTACGATCTCAATATACCAGTCACAGAACTCGGTCCAGATAAAGTCATTGATCTTCTGTACAGCGACTCCCAGCTCGTACTTCTCCATATTCTCGGTAACTTCCTTTGCCAGGGTATTTACCTTGGAAAGGATCCATTTATCTGCCTCTTTCAATTCATCATATGCAGGTTCTGTGATGGTATTGTCACCAAGATGCATCATAATGAAACGGGATGCATTCCATACCTTATTGGCAAAGTTACGGCTTGCCTCTACACGCTCCCAGTAGAAACGCATATCATTACCCGGTGCATTTCCTGTGACCAGCGTGAAACGAAGTGCATCTGCACCATACTTATCAATAACCTCCAATGGATCAATACCATTACCGAGGGATTTACTCATCTTACGTCCCTGGGAATCACGGACAAGTCCGTGGATCAGTACCGTATCAAACGGAACCTTTCCGGTATGCTCCAGTCCGGAGAACATCATACGCATAACCCAAAACGGAATGATATCATAACCTGTTACCAGAGTACTTGTTGGATAGAAGTAATCCATTTCCTCGGTATTATCCGGCCAGCCAAGAGTGCTGAACGGCCACAGTGCGGAAGAGAACCATGTATCCAGTGTGTCCGGATCCTGTCTCATCGGCTTACCGCACTTCGGACAATTGCAGCTGCTTTCCTTTGTTACAACCATCTCTCTACAGTCGTCACAGTAAAATGCCGGAATCTGATGTCCCCACCAGAGCTGACGGGAAATACACCAATCACGAATATTTTCTAACCAATGAAAATAAGTCTTTTCAAAATGTGTTGGTACAAACTTTGTATCTCCATTCTTTACTGCATCGATTGCCGGCTTTGCCAGATCTTTCATAGCAACGAACCACTGCTTTGATACTCGTGGTTCTACAGTTGTATGACAACGATAACAGGTACCTACATTATGCTCATGATCTTCTACTTTCAAAAGAGCACCTTCCGCCTCCAGATCAGCTACGATTGCCTTTCTTGCCTCATAGCGGTCCATACCTGCATATTTCGGATAATCCTCTACGATCTTAGCATCGTCTGTCAATACATTGATCACTTCCAGATTATGACGAAGTCCTACCTCAAAGTCGTTCGGGTCATGTGCCGGTGTGATCTTTACAACACCTGTACCAAACTCCATATCTACATAATCATCTGCGATGATCGGGATCTGACGGTGTACGATCGGCAGATCCAGCATCTTGCCTACCATATCTTTATAACGATCATCCTTCGGATTGACTGCTACGGCTGTATCACCGAGAAGTGTCTCCGGACGTGTGGTTGCCAGATCAATATAGCCGGTACCGTCTGTGGTCTTATAACGCAGATGCCAAAAATGACCTGCCTGATCCTCATATTCTACCTCTGCATCAGAAATAGAAGTCAGACAATGAGGACACCAGTTGATAATACGCTTTCCACGATAGATCAGTCCCTTGTTGTACAGATTGACAAATACTTCCTTGACTGCCTTGGAGCATCCCTCATCCATAGTGAAACGCTCTCTGTCCCAGTCGCAGGAAGAACCGATCTTTTTCAGCTGTTCTACAATGCGGCCACCGTACTGCTTCTTCCAGTCCCAAACATGCTCCAGGAACTTCTCTCGGCCGATATCATCCTTGGAAATGCCCTGCTCCCGAAGTTTTTCCACTACCTTTGCCTCTGTGGCAATGGATGCATGGTCGGTTCCCGGTACCCAGAGTGCCTCATAGCCCTGCATTCTCTTAAAACGGATCAGGATATCCTGAAGTGTATTATCCAGGGCATGTCCCATGTGGAGCTGTCCCGTGATATTTGGCGGCGGCATAACGATCGTAAACGGTTTCTTGCTGCGATCTACCTCCGCATGAAAGTATTTTTTCTCCTGCCATTTATCATAGGTTCTCTTCTCAATGTCCGCAGGATTGTAGTTTTTTTCCAATTCTTTTGCCATTGTCTTACATCCTTTCTCTTATTATCTATAATAATTTTCTTTATCAGCGCATGACGGAGTTTCGAAGAAACTCCTAATATGAGTCCTTTAGGGCTCATTATATTTTGCGTTTATCTACCGGGTGCAGCCCGAAACTCTCATATGTCGCATTATAATACTTCCAGAAATCCTTCGCCTTGGAAAACAGATTGTCATATACCCTGCCATTCATCTCCACCCAGGCGTGACTGGTATCATGGCACACATAAACATCCTTGTAGCCAATCTCGTGAAAAAGAAATGCCAGTGCGGATGATTCCGACACACAGCAGCCGGCGTGATGCCGGAATATATCATTAGCAAAGGTGCTTTCCCAGCCCTTCTTCTTATAAATCGGCTCCAGAAAACGATATCTGCGGTAATCACATTTCATAATGTATTGATAGCATTTCATTTTCTTCTGCTCCCGCGTATCTGAGGGCTTCGTGATCTGCCCAAGCAGTCTTGCTGCCGTACGCATGGTTTCTATCTTTCTGACACTGAGCTTTGTCTGCACAGCCTGACCTTTGCGTATCCGGATGCCATCGGCTTTGCCATGATGTACCAGCACTCCCGTACTCCGGTCCAGATAATAATACGCTCCGCCCCGTTTCAGCCAGCCGTGATACATCTCTCCGTTTTTGTCAAAATAATAGGTCTTTTTCTTCAGGGTAAGAAAGCTTTTTTTCAGCTTTTTTCCGCCCTTATATACATACCTTGTGGTGTATTTCTTATGGACAAGCCTGCCCGGTACCGGTGTGACTGTGGGCTTCGGTTTTATGCTGTTCTTTGGCCCGGCTGTATGCCCCGGCTGTACCGATTCCTTCGGAGGTTCTGTCTCTCCTGCCGGTGTCACGGTTCCCACCGGTTCCGTCACGGAACCCGCCATCTCTGCAGGCGGTGACCCTTCTACCGGAGCTGCAGTCTGCTCCCCGGCTGTCCCCTTCCACAATTCCGTACCGGAGACTCGAAAGATCCCTCCTGAGCTGTAATAAAGCTCCTGATGCCATGCCGCTGCCCCTGCGTTCTTCCGGACAGCCTCCTGCCGGCTCCCGATTCCTTCAGCAGCATAAGACCTGCTTATGTCCATACTGCCTCCACACAGAATCCCAAGCACCAATGCAACCGTAACACCAAGCCAGACACTTCTGTCTCTGGTCTGTCTATTTCCTCTCATCTGCTGCTCCTGTCTATTCTACACTGTCTACGATCCAGGTTTTCTTATTTTCGGTGTGACAATACACCACGAAACCATCGTATTTTGCAATACCGTCATACTCGTTTTCATAGTAACAGCTTGCCGCCTTGGAAAGCTTTTTATATTTGCCGATCGCCTTGACAAGACTACTCAGTTTTTTTCCAATATATTTTTTAGCCTTTTTCTTATTCTGCTTTGCTTTTTTCTGGGACTTTGTATCTTTTTTGCCCTTCGTGGCAGACTGTTCCGTCGTTGTTGTTGCACGTTTTGCAGCACTTACCTGCACCGCCGGAAGTGATACCGATCCTCCCGTCTGTGCCGGAACCGTCATACTACCAAACAGCATACAGACGATCGTCCCTGCTAGCACGATCTTTTTCCTCTTCATCTTTGATCCCCTCTCACATTTCAATATTTACCCTATTTTATTTATGTTACCACATATCTCCCCAGAAATCCAGTTGTATAATAGCTTCCATCCTTTTTTGTAATAATCTCGATCTGATAATGATCCGCCGGCATAGAAGAGGTATCAATATAGGCACCATAGCTGTATGCCCGGTCCGCTTTGTCATCCATCGGATCATATACAGACGGAAACGCTTCATACATCAGCAGATTCTTCTTTCCGTACATACTGATATAAATCTCCGAATCATCGTCTGTCCACTGCTTGTCCGTCTCTCCGGAGATCCGCAGCACACCATCCGTCCCCGGCACTTCTTCCGTTTCCATCACCGCTTCCGTCTGTGTGATCTCCTCCACATCCTGATCAAAAGCCACTCCCGGTGCCATCATATAGGGAATTCCTTCCAGCAATGTCGGAATCTGCCTCTGTGCCAGCTCGATCACCACGTCATCTGCCTGATAAGCGTCCACCAGACTTAAATCATATGGCACCTCTTTTGTAAAATACCCCTTCTGATATTCCTGTGCCATAAAAGGAACCAGTGCATTGCCAAAGGAATCACGGTACATCACCAGACTTTTATGCTTCTTTTGCTTTTTCGGTTTCTCTTTCACTGCATTCTTCTGATCATCCCTTTGCGTCTGATTTTCTGTCTGAATCTCCATCTGCTCGGTGGATGTGACATCATTGACATATTCATACGTCCATGAACGGTCGTAGGTCACATTCCAGTCCTTCCTGCTGCTTTTCGGAAAAAGCATTCCCTGAAGATCTCCGGAAAAATTTTTCTTCCGGGTATATGACTCATTCTCATAATGGATATGATCTTTCCCAAAATAACCCAGTAATGTTCCACAGGCGATCGAAGCTCCCAGATTATTCCAATGTGTGTCCAATTTATGGTACACCTGTTTCTGTTCCTTCCGAAGAGGCGTCTGCAGATCCACATAATGAACCTTCTGCGCTTTCATCTCCCGGATCAGATGCTCCAGATTGCCCTCGCCGCTTCCCGTCTGAAAACGATCCGGCATATATTTTCCATAAAGGGTATTTTTATTGGGTGCTACAGTAAATGCAAACTCTGCCCCCTGCAGCTCTACCCCCTGTCCGATCAGGCGCACCACTGTGGCACAATTATGGATTTCCCGATCCGACAAAAGATTCCTCTTCTGATAATCATTCATAGTCTCCTGAAAAAACAGCCAGCCATTCTTTCCCACGATCACCTTATCATTGGCGGAGCTGTGAAAGATCCCGGCTTTGATCCGGGCATCTGCCGTAATCATTTCCTGACGGAATGCAAAATGATCTGCCACATAATCGGTAATGCCCTGAAAGAATCCTGTATTGATCCTGCCATTCCGTATCAGCGAAGGTAACGCTTCCTCATGTTTTTTCTCAATGCTCAGATCCGCATGATATACACTCATTCCCACAAACGGGATCAATAAAATGATAAAAAATACAGCAATAAATATTCTTTTTTTCATTCATGGCTCCTTTTCTCTGCATCCCGGAGATGATTTCAGGCTCCGGTCCGCCGGATACATTATTAAAAACGAAAATAAATAAACGGATTATAAGCGGCAGACGCCAGACTGCAGACACAAAGGAAAAACAGCAAAAGCACTCCCACATAACGCAGATTTTCCCAGACTTCACTATGAGCTTCCCGCCATTTTAATGTCTTCCGTGCAAGCACTCCCGTCACCGGATAAGAAAATAAAATGCCGGCGGCGAGCAGAGTCATGGTATAACCGTCCAGCCGCTCCAGAATAAACTGTCTTGATAACATGTCCCATGAAAAATTGCCAAACATCGTCCGTATCATCTGCCATCCATATACGGCGGTGTCTGCCCTGAACATTACAAATGCTGTCACGGCAATGATCCATGTATAAAGATTTCCGATCCACTTAAAACGGCATTTACGGATTGGCAGGATCGTATCCTCCAGCACATTCATAATACCATGGATCATGCCCCAGATCACAAAGGTCCAGTTTGCACCATGCCAGATGCCTGTCAGGAAAAAAACGATCAGCTTATTCACCTCTGTCCGGAGCTTTCCTTTTCGATTGCCTCCCAGCGGAATATAGACATATTCCTTAAACCATGATGACAATGAGATATGCCATCTCCTCCAGAATCCGTGAATACTTTCCGCACTGTATGGGTGATCGAAATTTTCCTGAAAATGAAATCCGAACATGGATGCCAGACCGATCGCCATATCCGAATATCCGCTAAAATCATAAAAAATCTGCAGCGCGTAGCATATGGCTCCCAGCCATGCCACTGCCATACTGTACTGTCCAATATTCAGGCCAAACACCTGATCTGCGATCTGCCCCAGCCCATTGGCAAGCAAAAGCTTTTTGGCAAGTCCCTTCACAAAACGGCAGATGCCCTCCGCCACACCATCTGTCGTAACAGCCCGGTGATCAAGCTGTGTTTCAATCTCTCCCCAACGCACGATAGGCCCGGCGATAAGCTGCGGAAAAAAAGATATGTAAAGCAGCACCTTCATAAAGCTTTTCTGGCACATGTCCCGATTTCGGTACACATCAATCACATAGGACATCGCCTGAAAGGTAAAAAATGAAATGCCCACCGGAAGCGCAATCTCCGGTACATTTAAGTGTGATCCGGCAATATGATTGATATTTTCCACCAGAAATCCGGCATACTTAAATGTCCCCAGAATGACCAGATCGCAAAGTACAGAAACCACCAGCAGAAACCGCCGGATTTCCTGCCTCTCTGTCGCTGCCAGCCCTCTGCCAAATCCATAATTCATCGCAGCCGATGCGATCATAAGAAAAACATATACCGGTTCCCCAAAAGCATAAAAAACAAGACTCGCCGCAGTCAGAAATAAATTTTTTGCCCAAAGAGGACGAATCAGCAGATTCCCCAGAAATACAACCGGAAGAAATATAAATAAAAATATTGCAGAACTAAATACCATCTCGTATCCTTTCTACATTTATTATATAGGACAAAAAGAGCCCCGAAGGACTCTTCCTGTATAAGCATCATATATTTCAAATTATGCAAGCTTGCTCTTAGCAACCTCAACGAGAGAAGCGAATCCCTCAGGATCAGAAATAGCCATCTCAGAAAGCATCTTTCTGTTGATGTCGATCTGAGCCAGCTTCAGACCATACATGAACTTGCTGTATGAAAGACCGTTAAGTCTTGCTGCTGCGTTGATACGAGCGATCCAGAGACGTCTGAACTGTCTCTTCTTCTCTTTTCTACCTGCGAAAGAGGAAGTCAGGGCTCTCATTACAGACTGCTTTGCTACTCTATACTGCTTAGATCTTGCTCCTCTATATCCCTTTGCAAGCTTTAAAACTCTATTGTGTTTCTTCTTTGCATTTAATCCGCCTTTAATACGTGCCATTTGTCTTTCCTCCTTAAATTATTTAGAATATGGTAAAATGCGCTTCATCATCTTTGCGTTTGTTGCATCTACCTCTACAGCTTTTCTCAGGTTTCTCTTTCTCTTTGTGGACTTCTTATTCAGGATGTGGCTCTTGTAAGCCTTCATCTTCATGAGCTTTCCTGTTCCTGTAGTTTTGAAACGCTTTGCAGCTGCGCGCTTTGTTTTCATTTTTGGCATGATAGTTTCCTCCTTATTTGCATAATATTTATAATCTGGCGTATCTGCATCGGCAGTACACCGCCTTGAAAGCCTTGCTCACCGAATAACCGGTCAGCCAATCTTTACTGCCTCTTCTCTGATAAGAACATTACCATGGTACGACCTTCCATCTTGGCAGGCTTATCCACAACAGCAATGTCCTCCAGCTTCTCATAAAAGCTGTCCAGAATCTGTTTGCTATAATTGATATGTGCAAGCTCACGACCACGGAAACGAAGGGATACCTTCACACGATCACCCTTGCTCAGGAATTTTCTCGCCTGATTTGCTTTTGTGTTCAGGTCGTTTACATCAATGTTTGGAGACAAACGGATCTCTTTTACTTCCATTGTTCTCTGCTTTTTCTTTGCCTCTTTCTCACGACGTGCCAGCTCGTAACGGTATTTTCCGTAATCAACGATCTTGCACACCGGAGGCTTTGCATTTGGTGCAATCTTGACCAGATCAAGATCTGCTTCTCTTGCAAGCTTCATGGCATCTCTTGCCGACATAATTCCTAACTGTTCCCCGTCCTCGCCGATCAGACGAATCTCTCTGTCTCTGATCTGCTCATTTACTGCTGTCTTACTAATGTTCCTGCACCTCCATACATAAAAAAGGGCAAAACCAGCGTTTTGCCCTCCAAGAATTGCTTCGCAATTCTCGTTGGCTTTCCTCTACGCTACGAGCATTTTCCTATACACTAAAAAAAAGTGGATAAGCAAAGCATTATCCACTGATCCTATCAAAATCACGTTCCGGCGATTGATGTCATTATTTAACCCGAGTCACTTCCTGTGCTAAGGTGAGAGTGGATTTCTCTGCTTTGTTGTTATTTATCTGTTGTGATTTCAGCACAACACAAAGAATGTTACCATATGCTTTTTTATTTGTCAAGCACTTCTTTTAAGATTTCCCGGCCAAATTCACTTTCCTCCACAACCTTACGGATATGCTGCTCATAATCCTCTTTGGTATCTGTATTATACTTGATCTGCTCCCGAAGCTTCTGACGTCTCTGGTTGAGATCGTGACGGATCTCTACCATCTCCCTGTCATCCAGGATCGCATAAGTCTGTACCAGCCATACCTCCGTATCATTCACACCATGACTGTCCAGAAGGCGCTGCAGGGAATCGTTGCTTTTACTGAGCTGCTCCGTATTGTCCCGGAAACGCCTCTCGTATTCCTTCGTCTTACAGTATTCTCCCCAGAGATTTTCAAAATCTGCTGCATTTTTCACGCCGAATTTTTCCCGGTTGTAATCCAGCACACTGATATTATTAACATATTTGATCTTTGTCCTGTTTAAAAGCTCTACTGCTTTATTGTATTTTTTGTCAGAAACGGCGATCTCATATCTGTTTTTGTTGGACTCAGTAAAGATCACAGCCGCAGCGACAGCTGCCAGAGCCAGTGTCCCAATATACGGATAGGTCATATTGCTGTCCAGATTAAAGTACAGAATAATAAAAAGAATGACCAGCGATCCGATCAGCACAGAAATCCCCCTTGCAAGCTTTTTCAAAAAATCCTGCCGTTCAATGATCTCCCGCTGATTCTCCCGGATATATGCCTTTTCTGCTTCCAGATGACGAATATCACTGTCAATCGCTTTCTGATACATTTCATTCTGATACATTTTTTTGATCTCATCGATCAGATCATCCTGATATCTGTCAAACCGGCGCATCTGACGCTCTGTGATCGTAAATGTTCTGTTTTTATATTGATTACGTTCCTGCAAAAGTCTCTGAATTCTTTTGCAAAGCTCCAGAAGAGACTCTCTGTCCTCCCCGGCGATCCGGTCGATCTTCTGGATATCTGTGAGATATTCTGTCACCTGGGCATATTCCGCCTTCGCAATGCTGATCTGTTTATCACAGTCCTTCACTGACTCGCAGCAGTCATGGATATACCGCTTCTGTTCTGCCTTTCCCTTCGGAATAATATGCTCTGCCGCTAACTCCTCCTGAGATAATCTGACCGGCTCTTCATCTGCCGCATCCGGCACCTTTGCATCGTCCACCAGCCCTGCCTTGTCCTGAGAAAGTATTTCCGTCGTTTCCTGTTGTTTTTGTTTTTCCTTTCGTCTTCTGATCCGGTTCCAAAAAGCCATCTGTGCCGCCCCTTTCTTTTATGGGATTTTTATTTATGGAAGCATGCTTTTGCGGTATTCTGTCTTCCACTGAAAGATCAGCTCCTTCGCTACTTTCTCATAAGAAGGATCTCCCTGCTCCTTCATCCTGCGGATACGCCGGACCATCTTACATTCCCTGCTGTCCACACTCTGACGAAGTGCCTCCTCGTACTGGGCATCCATAAAAGTCTGCTGTTCCCTGGTGACACCCATTTCTATCGCAGCCTTTTCGTATTCCTCCGGCATGCCTCCCAGCTTCAGACAATACAGACAGGATTCCAACGCTTTCTGTGTCTTTGCATACTCGTAGGATTTCTGAAACGCCTGAAATCCGTGCCGGTATTCTCCCATACCGGCCAACGCTGCTCCCAACCGGTAATAAAGATCTCCATACTCCTCTGAAGAGGCATTGATCATATCCGGACTCTTTAAAATCCGTTCATACTCCTGCTTTGCCCGCTCCAGACTGCCGTTTTTCAGATAAGTATCCGCTTTGATCTTTTGCCGTCCCCGCAATGGCACATTCTGGGTCTGATCCATAATGGCGATCAGATCATTGATCTCCCTCTCGGTATAATAATCGCAGCTGCAGCACAGGGTCACCACAATATCCTTGAGATTATTGTGATCCTCTCTCATCCTGTCCAGCTTGTCTGCCGTTTCCGCCATCCCAAGCTCATTACGGATCCAGTCTGCAAATGCTTTGTCAAAAACTTCCTCCTGCATCATATAGATGTTATTCCTAATGTAGTAGCAGACTTCCTCGATGGAATATACTTTTGTCTTCGTCATCGGGAAACAATACGGCTGCTTCGCAATGGCACTGCTGCATAATATTAATTTTCCCATCTAATTCCTCCAATCTGCAATTTATAAGCTGAGATAACGCTCCCAGATCCGGTTGCTGGAAGGACAAAACTCTCCAAAACCATCATCCTTTAATGTCACAATACAATGCGACGCGTCAGCAAAACGCAGACGCAGAGTAAATCTTGTCATTTTATTTGGTCTTTCATCGAAACCCTCCAGAGACAAAAGATGTACGGTCGTTTCTCTCCGCAGCACATTCTGTATTGTAAGCTGCAGCTCTTCCTCTCCGTCCGGAATAAAATCAACGCTGACGTCCACATCCTTCCACGGTACTCCGGCCTTCACCAGAAGCACCTCCTGCATTTTGGCATCACAATATACCCGCAGAGAAATACCGGTATGCAGCATTTCCTGATCCAGAAACAGGAAGTCTCCCATAACACCTTCCCCTGCAAGCTCCCTGGCAGCAATACAGGCTCCCTTGGTAAACAGATTTCCTCCCCGGAAAACACGTCTGCCATTACAAAGCTGGCTTAATGCCGTGTTGGCCCATTCTCCCTGAAAGCCCTCTCCCGTCACATAAATCGTCGATATCATCTGCTTATGCATCTGGGTATTGGCGAGGTTCACAAAAGCATACTCCATCTTGAAGCTGCTGTCGTGCTCCATCATATCCCAGTTGAGGCTCTGGCTCAGATCCATCCGCTTGACCCCCACGATATACGGAATATTTCTCCGGTCAATATGAATCTGGGAATAGAATAATCCATCCCGTCCAAACTCAAATAATGCCACATCCCCCAGCCATAATTCCTTTTTCTGGCTCAGGGCATAATACATATAACTCTGCTGATGGAGCTGTATCACAAAACGGTCTTCTCCGATCCCGATCTGATTTAATGCTCCTTTGACCGCATTCACCAGATTGTCCGTTTTTTCGGACACCGATATCACAAGCTTACGGATCGTTTCGCTGGGAAAATACTCCTTCAGACAGCTTAATATCTTAACAAAATAGCGCACCATGGTATCCACCGGCTCTAACTCCATATCGCCGGAAGTAACTTTATTGTGCCGGGATATCTGTTTTAGTATGTCCCGAAACAGGTACACTTCCTCCCGTTCTGCCGCCAGCAATGCCTCCGTACCAAACAGCCACTCTTTTTTGACCGGCTGATAGGACAATACTGTCGGGCACTCATACTCTCTCTCTCTGCCCACCAGCCGTCCCACCGGGATTACCTTATCCAGGTCCCGGCGATAGCAGGAAATCTGCGTCATGTCATCACACAGATCAACTCCCACCAATACTTTTCTATCCTCGGTCATTTTTTCCTATGCCTCCATCATCCGGTTTCATCAAAAAATTAACGATCGCTCTTTTTTCTGCGTACTCCTGCATCTGGTCCAGCAATGCATCCTCACCGCCCCGCTGCTTCATCAGCATTTTGTTCAGCATCTGATAGCCGCTGACTCCTTCCATACCTCTCATCTGATCGATATAAACCAGACGGGCCGGCTCTGTTTTCTTCTCGTGACCTCCCGCATCTGTTTCTATGATCTCATACTCTACCGTCTCATCCTGAAACAGAATAAACCCTCTGACCCGGATTCCCTCAAATACATTCCGCATTGTCTCTGTCACCGGAGCCTGCCTCTGGTCATCTACAATATATGTGTATCGAATTTTAACATCATGCTCGGGATCAGCGGTATAATCCACATACTGCTCCTTGAGAAGCGTATCAGGCAAAGACAGTTTATCCTTAAAAGCCTGAAAATACGGAAGCACAATATCCTTTTCATAGAGCTGGTGCAGATTATAATCTACAAATACCGCCTCGCCTCCCGTCAGCATGCCCCTTCCGGACAAATGCTTCAAAACCGCCAGCAGACATGGCCGGTTCTCTTCCACCTGCACATGCTGGTAAAAGGATTCAAAGATCTCATCCGGAAGCTTGTCTCCATGCACCAGATAACGGTATGCCGTCCTTTTCAGAAAAGCCCGGATCAGCTTTTTATTGAAGCCCTGTTCCTCATAATAGAAAAACACCGGGTAAGCCTCCGGAACCATCTGATCCGTAAACAGGATCTGTGCCAACAGCCGTTCTGACAAAATCTGTATGTCAATTCCAAACTCCCGGCATGCGGTCCACAGCTTCACCATCTCCGGGATCGTACCGGAATAATGATCGCACAAATATACCAGCAGCGGTTTGTCAAACTCTCCACCTTTAAAAATATGCCATGCCAGCTTTGTCAGCGTCTTATCTTCCTCAGCCGCCACAAAAGCATGTCCGGCGATCTTCAGAAGCTTTTTGGGATCTATGCCATTCCAGCCAAAAAGCAGAAGTCCTTCCATTCCCTTCTCATATCTATGACGTACCGCACAATATTCCATGAACCGGCTTCTGTCCCGCGGCAGGATATTTTCCCAATCCATATGCTCCAGCTCTGTGTCCAGAAGCTCTCCCTGGAAATTATCAAAATAATATTGCATTTGTATGGCAAACAACGATTTTCGGAAATGGCTGTCCAGCCCGGCAATCCCCAGAACCCGCCGGCGAAGCTGTGATATATCCTCTCCGGAGCGGTTCTCCTGTACCACCCTCTGATACAAATACAAAAGTACACGGACATTGTCTCCCACAAAAGGCAGGCACTTTTCTACCAGATGATCCAGATGTACCATCCGATGCACCGTATAACCAATGGAAGAAGCATATCTGCGTCCCTCCCGGTCCGTCAGAAAGATCTGCGGTTCCGGAGTAAAAACAGATATCATTGCCTTTCCCTTAACAAATGCTGCCGTCTCCTCCTGCTGCAGTTCCCGGTGGCGGACAACCACACCGGCGATCCGTGGATCACTGCACCGGATTTCTCTGGCAAAAAGAATCGACGGCAATGCTGATGCAATCTGCTCATTGATCATATCTTCCCGGATAAACTCCTCATAGATCACCGACAGATCATCATTCACACGCCCCTGTTCCAGCTGCTCCAATGCAAACTTCTCCATGGATGCCTTATAGCTGTCATACATTGTCTGATCGCGATCCTTATGGCGGATCACATAGGCATAAAGCATCGCCTTTTTGGTGGCATTGAGCTGGTTGTTATATGAAAAATACAGTAAAACACGGTTTGGAAGCACCATGTCAGGTGTTTCTTCCAGTGCATAAATATAATTTTCATAGAGGTCTGTAATCTTTAAATTATGTTCGATCCCCAGCCGGTACCACTTTACATCCTCTGGCGAAACCCGTCGTTCCCGCATCAGAAGCTGGCAGATCATCGTCAGCAGATCATCCGAAGGACGCGCCTCATACATCCGGTACAGATCTCCCATCATAACACCGGTAAAATCCCTGGTCCTGCTGATCAGATACGCATAACGAAACTGCAGCTCCTCCTCCAGGATCCGGTTGGAAAGCCCCCAGTGAAGTGCCTGCGCCTTCGCCTCCGTCAGCTCCAGCACCAGCTCCGGTGTATTATTGTACAACCGGCAAAGCTCCAGATATAAAAGGGGACTGTGACAGCCTGCCTCGATCTGCTGCAGTATTGCCTCCTGCCGCTTGACGGATATCTGATAGCTGTCATCCATCTGCAGCAAAAACCAAAGGATCAGCCAATGACTGTGACCGTTCTGATAACATTCCCTGACTCTGGATAATGCCCCCGCCCGTTCTGCCGCCTCCGGTTTCCACAAATACATCAGATAATAATAGGCACAATATAATAAAGGCTCCTGCTCCCGTATTTCTAACAGCCTCTCCTCCAGTTGTGTCATTTCCAGATGAAAGGCTTCCTCCTTATGGGTCTGCAATGCCAGATAAATCCGGAATACACGCACCAGCCATTGATATCTGCTCCCAGTCTGATCCGGCTGATCCAGACTATTGACGCTTTTTTCTGCGGACGCAATAAAATCCTTCCGTGACATTTTCCCCGCCTGATAATACAGAAAACTCCGGTACAAATTCCAGACATCCTTCTGCTGCTGGATCTGCCGGCGCCGCTCCTCATCAGACATACAATATCTTCTGGCGATCACCTTAAGCTCCAGCTGCTGTCTCGCACTGCTGATCGTGATCCGCGCAAAATTATGTCCGATCGCCATACAGTCCGGATTGATCACCAGAACCAGTTCATAGATGTCCCCGGTAAAGTCTGTGGTTCTGATACAAGAACGCTCAAAACGCACAAATGGAGCGTCCGACTTCACTTCATACTCTCCATATCCCCACGTATCCTTATGAAGCACAATCTTGTCCGCAAATATATTCTCACATTTTGGATATTGCAGCTCCCGCTTTTCTACGGAAAGCTGTACCGGCGTCTTTTTGTGGGCAGCGATCAAAAACTCCTCCAGTGCCATGCTCTTATCGTTGCCCTTTAACAGTCCCCGGTAACGTTCCAGATAAATCTCCTTTTCCTGCAGGAAGATCCGCTCAAATGCCGGACTTTGGAATATCCGCAACGCTTCCATATAATGACTTTTTACAAGCTCTGTAAACTGGTTCAGATCACGGATCCGTCCCGCAGAGGTTTCGCAGTATGGTACCGTGACTGTAACAGTAAATGGCAGCACAGCCACACCGCAGTCAGAAAGGATCTGAAACTCTCCCTTAATGATATCTCCCGGCTGATAATAGGTTCCACGAAAAGCAAAGGAAATGTCATTCTCCTGTCCGGAAAAGCTCTCTTTTTCCAGGATCATACCGCTGCAATCCGTACACACGATCCCCCGCATGCTGCGTCCTTTGCTGTTGGAAATCCGAAAGCTGCCCTGTACGATCTCCCCGGCATCCACGGTCACAGAAAGCTCAGACGTACCCAGAACTACCTCCGGCATATGATATTCAAATATTCCCTTTGCGTACTGATCGATCTTCTCTTTCATGGTGCCTCCCGTATCCAGCTTACAATCCAAGCATAATTAATAGAATTATACCATTTTGCAAGGGGGCATTTCAAGTGCTGCACAGAGATAAGTAGAAAGTACCGGAAATCTTTTCTGTAAAGAAAAAATCTCCGGCACAAAATATGCCGGAGACTCTGTTTATTTCCTTTTTATTAATAATTCAATGCAATATCTTCTGAAAATGCAGGATGCTTTCCATCCTTCTCAGAAATATTCGGAACAACCCCTTCCGGAATCGGCCACTCAACACCAATGGTTTCATCATTCCACATAATGCCTGCCTCGGATGATGGATCATAAAAATCTGTACACTTGTAAGCAAACTCTGCAGTATCAGAAAGTACATAGAAGCCATGTGCAAATCCCTCCGGGATATAGAACATATTTTTCTTCTCTGCTGTCAGTGTAACGCCAAACCATTTTCCGTATGTTTTGGAACCTCTGCGGATATCCACTGCCACATCAAACACCTCTCCGCTGAGTACACGTACCAGTTTGCCCTGTGTATGATTCTTCTGATAATGAAGACCTCGAAGGACACCCTTTGTAGAGCTGGACTGATTGTCCTGTACAAAAACCATATCCAGTCCTGCCTCTTTAAATGCATTATAATTATATGTCTCCATAAAATATCCACGGTTATCCCCAAATACCTTAGGATGGATCAGGTAAAGCCCCTCGATTCCGCCGCATTTTTCAAAAGTAAAATTGCCCATTTCTTTATCACCTTTCTTAATCAAATCTATGAGGCTAATTATATCACTGTGTTACGGACTTCGCAAATAATTTTTTGTGCTTTGGCTTTTTGCGGGCTTTGCGACGATTCTTGCGGCCAAACTCCGTTACGTCTCCCGGCTCCTCCTGCGCTGCTGCCACTTCTCTCGCAGCCTCTGCAGCGTCTCCGATCGGCGGCACATGGGCTGTATTCTCTTTTTCTGCCGCGGTCTCTGTCAGCTTTTTCTCCCCCTTCACCTGCTGCAAAATTTCCTTCAGCAAATGAAGCTGTCGTTCCTGCAGCTCCTCCTTCTGCATCAGCAGATAATTCATTTCCTTCTGCAGACGTACCGTAACCTCCTCGCAAATGCGCTGTTCCGATTCCTGACTTACCTCCTCCACGGAAGACCGGATCATCTGACGCATCATTGCCTCAAATTGTCTGAGCCGTTCCAGAGAGGCAGCCTGGGTCTGTCCGTATTGCGGCTGCATCTCTGCCCCCTTTTCCTTGCTCTGTTCCAGCTCATAGCTCTTTTCCTGCCAGGTTTTTTGCCGTTTTTCATAGCGGTCCCTGGCATGCTCAATGGATGTCACAGAACCCTTGGTATGCTCCATTGCCTCCCGCATGACCTGATTATTTAAGTCCTCCCGGAGCTGGTAAAGGATCTTGGGGTCCATATGCTCCACCCGTTCCAGATCCGGCAGCAGCTTCTTGATCGCCTTTAATTGAAAGCCCTGCTCCTTCAGATCCTTGACGGATCTCAGTAATTTAATTTCTGACTCCCTGTAATACCGGTGTCCCAGCTCATTTCTCGGAATCGGAAGTTCCAGCTCCTCCTCCCAGTACCGAAGTACGTGATTCTCCACTTCCAGCATTTTTGACGCATCTGATATCATATATCCCTTTTCCATAACCATCCTCATTTCATTCATAAATTTCATTTCCATTACATATATTCTTCTAATATCTCTTCAAAAAGCTTTGCTTTCTCCGCAGCCGCCTGCTCCGATAACATATTCTGCCGCCCGGCAATATCCCGGTCAAGCTGCATTTCCTCCCGGAAGGATTCCAGCAGTTCCTTAATCTCCGTCAGAGCCGGCAGTCCTGATGCTCCTGCAGCATCTACGCCACCGGCAACGGCATCGGTTGCCGCCGCTTCCATTTCGGCGTCAGACATTTCCTCCGGTTTGAAATATTCCATCCGGTATTTTTCCGTCGCCTCCTGATGAAAATATTCATTTTCCAGACGGGCACGCATGGTATTTTCCATATAATCGATCAACTGGATCCGGAATACACGCAGGCATTTATGTGTATCAAAAAACACCTCCGATGCCCCCTGGACACAAAGCAGCAGCAACGTGACAAGTCCCGTCACCCAGAACCATTCCGACGGCATACCATAATACCCCGCCAAAAAGCATAAAACCCCCGCCCCTGCTGCGATCAGTCCCGAAAAATAAAAACCCAGATTCTCCCATGTCTGCAGGGAAATCCCTATAAAACGATAATGATAAAGATACCGGTCCACGAAATTCTCCACGTTATGTACACTGATATGCAGTTTATAGTAGGCCTCAAACTTTGACATCATCGCCTTCATCCAGCGGTTTCCTGTTGTCCCCATCTGATTGGAATCCCAAAGCAGCTTATGAAAAAGTCCATAACTGACTGCCTTTAAAAGAACTGATACCGCACAGACTGCCATCAGCGCAAATAACACATTATAATTTTCCAATTGTGCTTTCATAATCATCCTGTCCTTTCCATAAATAATGTTTTCTTTATGATAGACGTATTCCCCGCAGATGAATAGATAGCTTTGATTGTCATTTTTATTTTTGTTTCGACAAAATGCGATGCAGACACGTATTTTTCACGAAAATATGTTAAAATATAATCACATTATTTCGAAAGGAGATCTGCCCATGAATCGAAAAAAAAGAACATATCTGACTGCAATATTTCTGGCTGCAGTCCTGCCACTGACAGGCATATTATCCGGACTGCCGGAGGCCTCTGCGTCTGCCTCCTCCCTGTCCGTTATTGAGCATATTGATACCGCCAATAATAATGGTCTGATCCGTTCAAAATATGTGGATGAAAATGGAAATGAGGTTACTATTGTTTCCCCAAAAAGCACCAGAAACACCCGTTCCGGCTTGTCTCTTCCCGATACCTACGATTCCCGTGAACAGGGTGCCGTAACTCCCATCAGGGATCAGGGAGTTACCGGAAGCTGCTGGGCCTTCGCCGCCATAAAAGCATTGGAATCTGACAGTATTCTGCAGAATCTGTCTGCTCTGGCCGGCACCGATTATTCGGAAAGTCATCTGGTCTGGTATACATATGATCCTCTGTCCGATAATACGGACCCATTATATGGAGATTATTTTTCTTCCCAGACAACCGATACCGGCGGATACTATAATCTCGGCGGCAACGCTTATTATGCCAGCTATATTCTGGCAGACTGGTGGGGCGCTGTGTCAGAAGACAAAGCTCCTTTCTCTGCTGACACCAATCAGACTCTGCGTAAAATGATCCGGTCGATGTCCTCAAAACCGGACACACTGCGTACGGAATCTGAGGTTCATCTGAAAAATATGGACTTTTATGATCCCTCAGATATCAGCGGCATCAAGGAAGCGGTTATGGAACATGGCTCTGTGGATGTGTCTGTATATTTTGATCCCTCCAATATGTACCACACTTCCACCGTCACTTCTGCCTACGAATCCACTCACGATTCCGAGGATGCCAATCACTGTGTTACGATCATCGGATGGGATGACAGCTTTAATACCTTCTCTGAGAACGCACCTGCCTCCGGCGCATGGCTGATCGCCAACAACTACGGGGAGAATTATAAATATAGTACAAACGGATATTACTGGCTGTCCTATTATGATTCTTCTCTGTGTGAAATCTGCACCTTTGAGGCAGAGGCATCTGACAAATATGATACCAATTTCCAATATGACGGCATCGGCTGGGGCGATCTCTATCTTGACACAGATGATATTTCCTTTGCCAATGTATTTACCAATGATACGGATTCCCCACGAAGCATTGGTGCCGCCGGATTTTATACTGCATCAGACAACCAGCCCTACAAAGTCGAAATATACCGGAAACTGACCGGTTCCACACCGGACAGCGGAACACGAATTGACAAGTGTACCACTTATGGGACAGTGGAACACTCCGGCTATCACACGATAACTCTGTCAGACTCCATCGCAGTTGCCGCAGGAGAAACCTTTTCTGTCGTGGTAACCTTTTATGCAGAGGATGGCAATACCGTTTATGTCCCGATCGAGGGAGCCAGCGATCCATTCGGCTCCAGATACAGCAGCAAAAGCGGTCAAAGCTATGTATATTCCGAGGGAAAATGGATGGATAATACCTCCTCCAAGCTTGGAAACAACCGGCGCAATATGAATAACGTCTGCCTCAAGGCACTGGCTTCCACAATTACGGACGCAGAATATGAAGAACAGGAGGAATCCCTTTCCTCCGCTTCCGCCACACCGATACCGGAAAGTCCGACTGCCACCCCCGCAGCTTCCGACTCATCCGAAACAACCAGCCCGGCTTCTACTCCCGCAGCCTCAGACTCATCCGGCGCAACCTGTCCCTCTCCTGTTTCCACTTCAACTCCCCGGATCTCTGCCGTACCGGCACCTTCCGGTACACCTACATCGCGTGTCACTGTTTCCCCGTCATCAACCCCTGCTGTTTCCCCATCCCCGGCCGGAAGCAGCTCTGTGAAAAACGTACTCATTGTGGTAAAAAAGAAAAAGGTCACGCTGCAAAAAGGGAAATCAAAAAAAATACCGATCCGGGTTACACCCGCCGACAGCTTTCATGCACTGACGTTCCGATCCAAAAACAAAAAGATCGCGACGATCAATAAAAACGGTAAAATAAAAGCAAAGAAAAAGGGAACAACCAGGATTATAGTAAACATTCCGAATGGAACAAAAATATCCATAAAGGTTATCGTGAAAAAAACAAAAAAGAAATAACAAAATGCCGTTGGAATTTCATCAACTCCAACGGCATTTTTAACCTTGAATTATATTTATTATTCCGCGAATCCCTGCATTGTCTGCTATCCGCTTCCGGCTCTTGCATTATATCAATGACCAGACGGTGCCCTCTCTGGTATCCTTGATCTCAACCCCCCGGTCCAGCAGCTCCTGACGAATGGCATCCGCCTTTGCAAAGTCTTTTTCTTTTCTGGCAGCCTGGCGTTCCGCAATTTTTCCTTCCACAAATGCTGTCAGCTCATCATCCGCCTGACTTTCCTCAACCTCTGCGGTAAGATCCAGAGAAAATACCTGATCAAAATCCTCCACCAGATATCTCTTGGATGCGTCACTGATGTCTGCCTTCAATACATCATACAATACCGTCAACGCCTGAGAAGTATTGATATCGCTGCCCATTGCCTCTGCGAAAGCATCCTGATACGGCTTCACCTCGCTCATATCCGGCTCCCCTTCTTTCGAAAGAGCTGCGACTCTCTTAAGGAGCTTCTCATATGCCACCTTAGAATTGTCCAGCACATCATATGTGAACAACAGCGGCTTACGGTAATGAGACTGCAGACAGAAGAAACGATATACCAGAGGATTATACCCCTTCTCCTCCAGCAGGGAAACCGTCAAAAACTCTCCTTTGGATTTACTCATCTTGCCGGACTTATCATTTAAGTGCTGTACATGGAACCAGTAATTACACCACTTATGTCCCAGATATGACTCACTCTGTGCAATCTCATTGGTATGATGCGGGAATATATTGTCTACACCACCACAGTGAATATCAAGATACTCGCCCAGATGCTTCATACTGATACATGAGCATTCAATATGCCAGCCCGGATATCCAACACCCCATGGACTGTCCCATTTCAGCTCCTGATCCTCAAACTTGGACTTGGTGAACCAGAGAACAAAATCGGTTTTATTTCGTTTATTCTCATCCTCCTCCACGTCATCACGAACGCCTACCTGCAGATTTTCCTCATTCTGACCGGAAAGAACATAATACTCCTTCAGCTTGCTGGTATCAAAATAAACATTGCCTCCTGCTACATATGCGTATCCCTTCTCCAGAAGTACCTCGATCATATGGATAAACTCCGGAATACAATTTGTCGCAGGCTCCACGATCTCCGGGATCTTGATATTCAGCTTCCCGCAATCCGCAAAAAACGCCTTACGGTAAAACTCCGCGATCTCCATCACGGTCTTGTGCTCACGCTTCGCTCCTGCCAGCATCTTATCCTCGCCGGTATCCGCATCACTGGTCAGATGACCCACATCTGTAATATTCATACAACGCTTCACATCATAGCCGACATATCCCAGATACTTCTCCAGTACGTCCTCCATCATATAACTGCGAAGGTTGCCAATGTGTGCAAAATGATAGACCGTCGGTCCACATGTATACATTTTCACCTTCCCCTCTTCAATGGAATGAAAGGGCTCAACCTTTTTGGTTAATGTATTATAAAGTGATAATTCTCTCATGACACTCTCCATTTCTGTGTATAACACACGATTTTCTTTATTTCTGATCTCATCCTCTATACTGTACAGGATTTTTGCTGTTTCTTCAAGTCCTATCCCATATTTGAGTCTGCAAAAAAAGTATAAAATGCTAATGAAAAATCACGCCGATTTCTTGCGCTTCCCAAAAATCTATGCTACACTTTTTCCAAGCAGATAAGTTACATCTATACTATTTTTATTATCTATCATATCAATTATTTACTAAAACTTCCCACAACAAATAATCAGGTGTACCCATAATATTTCTTATGTCCAAAGTGTAAATATGATTTTTGCTTTGGATTATTGGAATAACCGTGAGCTGGCAACACCAAAATTGTTTTGTAGGATGCTATGTAGTGCTGCGTAGCGCATTGTAGTGGGAGCGTTCCTGTCGAAAAAACTGATCCCACCTGGGAGGCGTGGTCGTCCAGACACGTATTCATCGAAACATTGCAAAGCAAAGACTTTTCAGAAATCCTACTTGGTGTCACAGCTTCACAGTTCTGCCTGATATCTTGAGGCAAAAATCTATATTAATCTTCCCTGGACATAAGAAATATTATATGCTCAATCGAATCATTGTTATACGAAGACTTCTCGTTCTTGAGCACAGTATCATCACTTTCGGCAGCCAAGATATTATCCCAAAAGATGTTTCTTTATTCCAAGATGAGATTAACGAACTGCAGGAAGATCTATCTGCCATGTTGAAAGCAGTCATCACGCTGTTAGATGGTGCCAAATACCTCTGGTAGGATGAGCCAACCAACAAAAAATAAATTTTTCAATTAAAATGGGATAAATACAGATCAAATGACATATTATTTATCAGCAGTTCCCAATAAATATAGGTTTTCTCTTGAAATCAAGAAACAGTCATGTTATATTATTAGTAGAAAAGATGCCACCGATAGACGGTTGGCCCGATACTAAATGTTAAGCTTTAGAAAAGCCGCTCAGTTTTCTCAGGACCGGGGCGGCTATTTCTGTGTCTTATTATTATCTTTACCAAAGGAATATCCTAATCCAAAGCAGGTTAAGCCAAAGCTCACTACTGCGATAAAATCAATAATACTCATAAGGCTCAGCCCTCCTTTCCGTTGATTCCCGTTAGGGTTTCTATGTAATCGGAGGGTCACAGTCCCTCCGTAGAGGACCAACCGCCTACCGTTATGGTAGCATCCATTATAATCTTATCATGAATATAGTCTTTTTTCAATCAATTCCGACAGCATTTTGCAAACATTTGTTCTATTTGATAATCAACTGGTTATTTTCTTGCATTAATTGCTGCTTTATGCCTTTCATCATCATTTAACTGAAAAATCAAATGATACAATTTCATTTTTTCTTTTGTTTCTGGAACAATATGCTCGCTTACTATATATCGTACCTTGCCTTTTTCTATCCGTTCAATACTAACTGGTGGGCATTGCACCTCCGCACTCCGTCTTTTTTCGTGCAATTTTCTCTCAATTATGTCAAATCCCTCTTTCAGTGACTTATTCCTGTTCATTGACAATGTAATTCCAGCTTCAAAATTACAATTTAGATACCCTATCAATTGATCATACTGTCTATCGAATTTTTCAATATACTTATTTTCAATAATTACACAATCCTCAACCCATCCATCTACTTCTTTGTATATGTAAAGATCAGTTTCTCCTATTTTCTTTTCTGATCTCCCCATTGTATACTCTCTTGCAATATGCAAACCATATTTTGAATTCAGCACATTACCTATAGCATCCTGTATGTCTGCGGTAATTTTCACCTCATCTCTATCCTTAAAATCCACTATTCTTTTTTGATATTTGTTTAATAGATCAAGAAGCTCCTTCACCACATTTTCTACATTAGATAATCGTGTTTGCTGCTTTTTTTGCACGGTTCTTGCTTCTAAATATCGTTCCCTTAGATCACAATCCATAAGATCCACATAATCATCCAAGTCATCATAATTTAAAAACAATGATAACTTTGCCGGATTCTGCAAATAAATCATTACCATCTGGTTTAATGTATCTGGTAAAAAATCTAAATCCTGAAAACAGATAACAAAATACTGATCAAAATCCCGAATTTCTTCCAGTACATCCAGTTGCTCCAATTTCTCTAATTTGCTTGCCAAATCGTTGTCCACTCGATTGGGTAATAAATCCTCTTCATTATCCGTACAATCTTTCCACCATTTTTATATCATATATAACAAATACTCATATTTAGGTTTTATGTAATCTCTGATCATTCTTGAACAAATAATCTCATATAACTCATTAATCGTATTTCTACATTCCTCTGGCTTCCTTGTCAGATAATCTCTTGGAAAAAAATCTTCCAATCCATATTCAGGATCATTTTCCAGCATATCTATCAAAACCCTTATTATATCCTGCAGATTTTTATTAACATATTTTGTAACCTGTAAATCTACCTCTGACAATATATGATCGTAACCGACCAATTCTATTTGTATCATATCAACTCATCTCCTAAGGCTTCAATCTATATTATATTATCATATTGCACGCGCTTCGACAAATATCAGTTTTAGACCTACGCCATATGAGCGAAAAGAAATTGAACTATTGTACCATCGACTTCTCGATCTTGAGCAAAGTATCATCACTTTCGGCAGCCAAGATATTATCCCAAAAGATGTTTCTTTATTCCAAGATGAGATTAACGAACTGCAGGAAGAGATCTATTTGCCATGTTGAAAGCAGTCATCACGCTGTTAGATGGCGCCAAATACCTCTGGCAGGATGAGTCAACCAGCAAAAAGTAATTTCTAGAATACATTCATACTAACTCCAAAGATCCCCTCCGGCATTCGCCAAGGGGATCTTTCTTCTATTCTTCTGTTATATATTTCTGCAAACGGCTCGTTGGTTTTTCTGGTATTGTATATGCCAATTTTCCACTTTCTATCATTGGTTTTAAAAATTTTCTAGTCAGATATGTTCGGTTTTTATATCCAACATGATCCAATATCTCTTTTTTGCTTTTAGGTTTCCTACAAAATTTCAATATTTCCCGTTCGAGTGCTATACTATTATCTTGGTCACTGACTTGGTCACTGACTTGGTCACTAACTTGGTCACTAACCTTTGGTCCCGATTTTAATGTTGCCGCATCATTTAACGGGATAACTGTGCGAAATATGTCACCCTCCACAAATTGCGGAACTCCCCCAGAATACATTTTCGTATATTTGTAAGTATTTCGCATTCCTGATCCAAGTTCGTCTGCAAGCCCGATTTCTCTAAACACCTTTGAAATAGCAGGATTTTTCGGAAATGGTTGAAATGTATTCAGATCCAAATTTCCATAACCATGTGTCCTATTACTGTTCTCGGCTAATATCTGATCCTTTTCAATAATCATTTTGGCTACATAACCGCTTGAATAATCTCGGTGTGCTAAACTGTTAGAAATTATCTCCCTCAATATTGCATCTCTTGCGCTCACCGACTGCATTCCATCTAATACAAACGGATTGCTTAGAACAAACAAAGCCTGTTCCAATGTCGCATGTAATCCTAAATTCGACTCCGGCAACACAAGACTGATCTTCCCCTTTTTCCTCTGCAACGGTCAAACCATACCTATCTTCCAGCGCAAAAAGCGTATGCATTAGTCCTTTCGTCGTATCAATATCCAACGGCATCAAGGCAAATGGACTCACCTCAAACAACTGTGCCATCGTGGCTAACATATTCCTTTTCGGGACTCGGATTCCAGTTTCATATTGCACTATTCGTGTACCTGCAGATGTGTTGGCAAAGCCAAGCAATTCGCCAATTTCTTTTTGCGTATATCCTTTTCGCTTCCGAGAATATTTGATTCTTTGTCCAATAGTCATTTGATCTACATTCTCCTTCTCTAAATACACGCCGTAGATGTTATTTTCTTTCTTCACGTCCATCAGGATACAGCCTGAACAGCAAAGTTAAAAGATTGCGTAAAGATCTTGATTGGAGGGAAAATTACATGACCTTGGAAAGAAAGATGGAAGAACGTTTCAAAGCCGGAATAGAGGTGGGCAGAGAACAGGGAAAAGTACAAACCCTCAAGGATATGGCCTTATAAAAGCTTACAAAAGGCAAATCGATCCCGCAGATTGCTGAAGAGTGTGAGAAATTTATAGAAACGATCCAGTTTTTGATTACAGAGATGGAGAGAGAAAATAGCTGAGTCAACTCAGATTTTGGTTCTCTGCTCTTATCTACCTTTATCATCCCGGCACTTTTTACAAGTATTTTGTAACCACATTATGTCTGTAATGCAAGAGAGCCGGATTACTCCGACTCTCTCAAGTATGCATCCGCATATGTATATCCCAATTAGTGTTTTAATGTATAGCAAACATTGATAAAATGCAAGTTTTATAAAAATTTTCACTAAATTTTTTTCAAAATATTCTGTATGTTTTTTGATTCGTTTATAAAATAGAAACAGCACCGTATGAGAATCACAGGAAATCTGTCATTTTCTTACGGTGCTTTATGTTTTATTAGAAGCTTCTCGCCTCTATCTCCATATTACTTTGCTGCAATAATCTCAATTTTTGTAATGCCTACTCCTTCTGTGTTCGTACACCATGTATGTAAACCTTCCTCAAGTAACGAAGCTGATTGTTCTTCTGTCAATGTGGTTGAATATGTAGTGGTTCCTTCATTCATCCACTGCCCATATTTACCATCATCGCCAACACCAACAATCCTCATTTTTGATGTAGTAGATTCTAAGATAACCTGAAAACCTTTATCCTTAAGATTTTCTGTCGGAAGCATTGTAAGTTTCACGGTATATCCTGCAAGAGATGTAGTGCTATTTTTTAATTTATCAGCCACCTCTTCTGCTGTAAGGAAAAAATCACCATTTTTTCCATCTGTATTTTCATAAAGTGTATATGACTTTGCAAAATAAATTTTAGTAACTTCCATGCAATTTCCTTGACTAATAGTTAATCCACCATTAAGCAAAGCATCCGACATTTCCTTTGTCAATTCATAACGCATAGGTGTGCCATAAAATGTATCATGATGGTCATCATCTCCCCATCCTGAAATTCCTTTAGACAGATAATAATTCCAGTTATTGGTAGTAACTACAACTCCCGCATTCCATTGATTTCCATCATTAACATACTGTCCTTCTATTATTAAATAATATCCAACCAACGAATCCATTGGAGAAACCATTTTTTTAAGTTCTTTCGAACCAATTACAGTCATATTTCCCCATTCATCAGCTTCTGGAACAGTCAATTCATATACATCCTTTGCAGGAGCTGGTGTGTCCGTCGGTGTTGCTGTTGGTGTTGCTGTTGGTGTTGCCGGCGCTGGTGACGGTGACTCGCTCTCAGATGGTGCTGGTGACGGTGATTCACTCTCGGATGGCGCTGGTGGTGCCGGTGACTCACTCTCGGATGGTGCTGGCGGCGGTGCTACCGTTGGCTCACTAGATGGTGCCGGACTCTCTGAAGTACCCGGTGTTGGTTCTGCACTCTCTGACGGCTTTGCGCTTGCTGCCGGTTTGGCACTATCGGCTGGCTTGGTAGTCTCTGCCGGTTTTGTACTATCAGCCGGCTTGGTAGTCTCTGCCGGTTTTGTACTATCAGCTGGCTTTGTAGTCTCTGCTGGTTTGGTACTATCGGCTGGCTTGGTGGTCTCTGCCGGTTTTGTACTATCTGCCGGCTTTGTAGTCTCTGCCGGTTTTGTACTATCTGCTGGCTTTGTAGTCTCTGCTGGCTTTGTGCTTGCTGCCGGTTTTGTAGTCTCTGCCGGCTTTGTAGTCTCTGCTGGCTTTGTAGTCTCTGCCGGTTTTGTAGTCTCGGCTGGCTTTGTAGTCTCTGCTGGCTTTGTAGTCTCTGCTGGCTTTGTGCTCTCTACCGGAGCTTTTGTCTTCTCCGGTGCTTTTGTCTCTGCCGGAGCTTTTGTCTTCTCCGGTGCCTTTGTCTCTGCCGGAGCTTTTGTCTCCTCCGGTGCCTTTGTCTCCTCTGGTGCCTTTGTCTCATCCGGCTTGGTACTCTCTGCCGGTGCTTCGCTTGCAGGAGTTGTTGCCGGTGTTGTGGCACTTGGAACAACACTTGCTGCCGGTGCCTTACTTGCTGCCGGTGTACTGCTTACTACCGGTGCGTTTGTTACAGCGGACTCTTCCGCTTTTTTAACTGTCACTTTTGCTGTTAATGTTTTGGAGGTTTTCTTACCCTTCTTAGGTACATATGTAACCTTAGCGGAAACGGTGGTTTTACCTTCCTTTAGTCCAGTTACTTTCCCCCCTGAAATACTTGCGATCTTCTTGTCTTTTACAGACCATTTCACCTTGTTGATCTTCTTAACCTTCTTTTTCTGAATCTTTAATTTTACTTTGTCTCCTACAGTAACAGATACCGATGTCTTGTTTAATTTTACGGTAGCTTTTTTGGTCGCTGCTTCTGCTTTCATACCCGGAGCGGCACAGGCAGAAAGAACCATTGCGGCTGACAATACATAAGATGTCGCCTTTCTGAATGTTCTTTTTTTCATTCTGAAAAAACCTCCTTTTCTCTCCCGTCCCTTTGAGAGCGAGATACTATATACTAAAAATCAACAACACTCTCAGTATAACAGGTTTGTCGGAATTTAACAATAATATTATTAATTTTTTATAAACTTCTGTCACTATTTCATCATCAGCGCCTCATAACGGGGCAGATCAATGAAATCCTGCACAAAAGAAGTCGCCGGATGATGGCAGATTTCCTCCGGAGTGCCAATCTGTTCTACTCTCCCTTGATTGGTAACAATAATGGTATCTGCAACTTCCATGGCTTCCTCCTGATCGTGAGTCACAAAAATACTGGTCACACCTACTCTTCCGATCATTTCCTTCAGCCAGCTCCGAAGCTCCCGGCGCACCTTGGCATCAATGGCGGCAAAAGGTTCATCCAGCAGCAGCAAATGAGGGTCCGGCGCAAGTGCCCGCGCAAATGCCACTCTCTGACGCTGCCCTCCGGACAACTGATGAGGATATCGTTTTCCCAGATCCTTCATGGAGATCAGTTCCAAAAGTTCCTCCACACGCTCCTTGATTTCCGTCTTCTTTCGTTTCTGTATTTCCAGTCCAAACGCAATGTTATCTGCTACTGTCATATATCGAAACAGGGCATAGTTCTGAAACACAAATCCGATGCCACGTTTACTTCCCGGAATGTCATTCATTCTTTTTCCTTCCACTAAAATATCTCCGGAATCCGGCACATCCAGTCCGGCGATCATTCGTAAAATTGTTGTTTTCCCACTGCCGCTCGGTCCCAAAAGAGCCGCCAGATGTCCTTTTTCTACTCCAAAGGATACATTCTCCGATGCGTGAAAGCCATCAAATGTTTTGTTAATCTCTCTCATTTCTATATACATAATTTCATCCCTTTCTACAATGTCATTGATCCATTGATTGATATATTTCAATAGCACTTTTTCTTACTCAGCTTTTACAGGCTTTCTTTACGGGAGCCGGCCGATACCACCACGGACCGCAGGATCAACAGGATCACTGCCATGATCACCAGCAAAGAAGATACCGCAAATGCCGCCGTTGTATTAAATTCGTTATAAAGGATCTCCACATGCAAAGGCAATGTATTGGTAACTCCCCGCAAATGACCGGAGATAACAGAAACGGCTCCAAATTCTCCCATCGCTCTTGCCGTACACAGCACAATTCCATAAAGCAGCGCCCAGCGGATATGAGGAAATGTAATCCGGGAGAATATTTTCCATTTTCCTGCTCCCATCAGCGCCGCCGCTTCCTCCTCCTCTTTCCCCTGTGCCTGCAGCACCGGCAAAAGCTCCCGGAATACAAACGGAAATGTTACAAAGATTGTGGCAAGGATTACTCCCGGCACAGCAAAGACAATCTTAACATTGTGAGCCTGCAAAAATCCTCCCATCCATCCCAGGTTACCAAAGGTCAGACTAAATACCAGTCCGGCGATCACCGGAGAAATAGAAAACGGAATATCGATCAACGTTGCAAGAAACTGTCTGCCCCGAAAATAATATTTTGATATGAGAATGGATGCAAATATTCCAAAAACGGTATTTACGGCCACAGCACTAGCAGTCGCAAAAACGGTCAGTTTCAATGCCTTGATGGTATATTCATCCAATATTGCCCTCATATATGCTGCCCATCCTTCTTTAAGAGCACTGCTTACCACCAGTGCCAGCGGCAGCACCATCATCACAACCATAAACAGTACCAATACTGCGATCAAAATGCCTTTTACCGGACGGTGGCTGTCCTTTTCATAGGGTTCCACAACCTTTTTCAGAGATGCTCCATTTTCCCCGCCATCCCGGAATCTTTGCATATAGATCTGGATGGAGTTGATCAGAAGCATTAGCAGAAAAGAGATTGCCAGAAGCACTACTGCGATTGCTGTGGCATCGGAGTATTTGAACTGCTCCAGCTTTGACATGATCAAAAGAGGTGCAATCTGTGTTTTAAAAGGAATATTTCCGGCAATAAACACAACACTTCCATATTCCCCGATCCCTCTGGCAAATGCCAGTCCAAAGCCCGCCAGTGCAGCAGGATAAATCTCCGGCAGAATCACCTTAAAAAATGTTCTGGCTCTTCCTGCTCCCAGCATCATTGCCGCTTCCTCATAACCTCTGTCCAGCTTTTCCAGCACCGGCTGGACGGACCGCACCACAAACGGAATCCCTACAAATATCATTGCTATTGTAATGCCCGCCTTCGTATATGCGATCTTGATACCGGCTTTGGCAAATAAAGCACCGATCCATCCCTGATCCGAATACAGTGTAGTCAGCGCAATTCCTGCAACTGCCGTTGGCAGTGCAAAGGGCAGCTCGATCATACCATCCAGAAGTCTTTTGCCCGGAAATTCATAGCGCACCAGAATCCACGCCAGAATGACGCCAAAGATTACATTGATCAATGCTGCCATAAATGCACAGGATAAACTAACCTGATACCCGGACATGATCTGCCGGGAGGTGACCACCTGAATAAATTCCGAAAAGCTAAGCCGTCCTGCTGACCAAATGATGGATGCCAGCGGTATTAACACCAGGCATGCAAGCATCGTGACGGACACACCAAAGGTCAACCCAAAGCCCGGGATCACCCGTACCCCATGGGGATTTTTTCTCTTAATAATTCCTATTCCCTGCTGCATAATCTCCTCTTTCTTTCCTAAAAAATGCGTAAAAAGGGACAGCCAGACTCCGGTCAGCATATTCCGAAGCGGCTGCCCTCGATTGGTTTCAATCTGATTCTATAATATAATAATGAGATTCAAATCATACTGCTTACTACTCCATCTCCTTTATTCGCTGTAAATCTGGTCAAACACGGCACCATCATCAAAATAATCTTTAAATGCCTGATCCCACCCGCCAAAATCATCAATGGTCACCAGATTCATATCCAGATCAAACTGGTCTGCAAACTCCTTCAGGATCTTTTCGTTGGAAGGACGGTAGTAATTTTCTCCTGCCAGTCTCTGTGCTTCGTCGGAATAAAGATACTGCAGATATTCTTTGGATACCTCCTCCGTGCCATGCTTCTTGGCTACGGAATCTACAACAGCCACAGACGGCTGTGCCAGTATACTGACGCTTGGCGTCACAATCTCATAATCATCCGGATACTCCTCTATGGACAGATATGCCTCATTCTCCCAGGCGATCAACACATCTCCCTGTCCTTTTTCTACAAATGTAGAAGTGGCTCCTCTGGCTCCCGAATCAAGCACCAATACATTCTGATAGAGTTTTTTCATAAACTCTTTGGTCTCTTCTTCGTTATTGCCGTCCTGTTGCTGCTCGTAAGCCCATGCTGCGAGGAAATTCCAGCATGCACCTCCGGAGGTTTTCGGATTCGGTGTAATGACATCCACGCCCTTTTTGACCAGATCATTCCAATCATGAATCCCCTTTTCATTCCCTTTTCGAACCAGAAATACGATGGTTGATGTATAAGGAGAGCTGTCCTTGTCAAACTCATCTATCCATCCCTTCTCGATCAGCCCGGTATCCTCAATGGCTGTAATATCGTGTGCCAGAGCCAGCGTCACAACATCCGCCTCGTTTCCTTCAATCACAGAACGTGCCTGGGAACCGGAACCACCGTGAGATGCCGTAACCTTAACGGACTGTCCTTTTTCCTTCTGCCAATGCTTTTGAAACAGTTCGTTGTACGCAGCATAAAACTCTCTGGTAGGGTCGTAAGAAACATTCGTGATAGAAACTTCCTTTGTATTTCCTGTACCGGAGTTATTTTTATTCTCTCCACTGCAGCCTGTCAGAATCATTCCTGCTGCAATGGTTGTGGTCAATAATAATGCGATTAATTTATTTTTCATTCTCATTTCCTCTCTTTCCTTTTCTTTCAATCGATTGATTTAGGCATAGTATATGCGCTGCAAAACAAAAATGCAATGGGATATTCAAAATTATTTATGTATTCATATTATTTTTAATATGTATAGTTCTGTTTGTATATGGAAACAATGATAATACTATACCAATTATCATATATATCATTCGTATTCTGTCCAAAATTGATATCTTTTCAAATACATATATTCAAAATAACCTGATGTGCTTTTCCCAAAACATCATCACAATCATTATAAGATAATGGCTATGCTATCACAAGCCGCAAAATCAGAAAGGAGCCATAAAATGACCAAAAAAGAAAAACCGGAAATCAAAACAATAGAGGACGTACAACAGCTTCCCGCCGAAGATCAGACCAAATGGGAGATTGCAAACGAACTGGGATACTTTGACAAAATTGTAGCCACCGGCTGGAAATCTCTGACCAGCCGGGAAAGCGGCCGGATCGGTGGTATGCTGTCTTCCCGCACCAAAAAGACAAATTCAACGGCATCAAAAGAAACGAATTCCGATAATAGCTAAATAAAGCTCATTTTTTACTTAAAAAGGTCTGAATCACTGATATGCCCTCTCCCAACTGTTTTGTGCAGCAAAGAGAAAGCATATGGGATTCAGACCTTTTTATCCATTGTGGTTCCTGCGATTCTTACAGGATGTTGCCAATATTCTCACGATTTCCCGGCATAAACAGGAATGGAAGCTTCCGGGAGGCATCTCCATAAATATACTTCGCATACCGCTTACACAGATTCTCGTATGTCTCTGCGGTATATTTTACTTTCAATGCCCGTGCCATACGGTGAAGCACCAATGGGGCAATGCAATGTCCCCAAAGCTCTCCGTCGCCTTCGTTAAACATCTTCGGCGTAATCTCCATCCGTTCCTTCGTCACGGTATTCACCGCCTCAAGACGAACAAAATCATTCGCCTCATCCACAGAATACTCCAGCGCACAGACGTCATCTCCGTGACGCACTGTAATAAGATCCGCAAGAGTTCCTTCTACCTCACCCATATGCAGAATTTCCTCTTTCTTGGCTCTTCCATTATTAAACCGGAGCATCTCTAACAGCTTGTCAATGCTCTCCTGATTGAGCACGGAGCTGTCTACCCCTTCTCGTTTTTCATTGATAAAATCGATCAATGTATCAATTTCCTTCTGTGAAAGCAGGGAAAAATCCTGATTCTGTACATTTGCCATTTTTCTACCTCCTTAATCCATCTTACGCCTGCGCAAACAACTCCTGCTCGACGGCTTCCAGCTCGGTTTCGGAATAATCCATGGAAAGAATCATTTCCCGCGATAATCCGCTTTCGAGCATTTTTCGTATCGCATTCTTTCTTTCCTCTGAACGCCCTTCTGAACGTCCTTCTTCTCGTGCTATTTTTTCGTGCTCCTTCGCATAATCTTTGGCATATTTTTTCGCATAATCCTCTACCGTTTTGCACATTTCTCCAAAACCCCCTTCTGTTTCTTTGAAATATTGTACCGCTTTGCTTAATTCCGGAAACTTTGCATCTTCAAATGCATCCCTCCGTAAAAACAGCTGAAGCAGCTCGGATTTCTCCGAACCATCCTTAACAGCTGTGTTGACAAAAAAGATATCCTCCCCGTCATCTACAGGCACATAGCCTTCGTCCGTTTTCATGCACCGCTTCAAGTATGTGATCATCTGGCAGTTATGCAACGCATCATACTCCGTGATATACAGGATCGTCACCTGCGGAATGTCTGAAAAGTCTGTACCCTTTGGTGTATGTGACGCCGTGGTCGCTGCCGCGTAAAACCTGTTTCTCTTGATATCGTCATTGCCGGAACCTTTCTGCATCTCGATGTTCATATACGCTCCGTCCTCCAGAGTGCAAAGTACATCCAGAATGATTTCCCGGTGCAGACTCGTGATGACGCACTGCGGTGTCACACTTACCACCTTTAACTGTGGTCTGTCCAACAATGTGCGGAGTATTTCCTGGCAGACTTCCTTTCGCTCCGCCACCAGCCGGAACATGGCATCATCGATGATCCTTAGATTTCCTGCCGTTTCCCTTGTCGCTTTTGAGTATGGTCCGTAAGCCATTATCCTGCCTCCCTTTCCCTGCTTGTCGCAGAATCTCTGCAAAACAGGTAAGGGCTCAGCTTCTGTGTTAATCATATCATCATCTGCCCTGCAAATCAACACCGTTTTTTCAGCAAACCCCTCCCGTTATCCTTTGATTTTCGCCAGTATAACAAGGAAAAGGGAATCAAGCAATAGAGTTCCGGAAACTGCCGTTTTGTACACGACAGTTTTAATATTTGCCGTGTGTGACACAGCAAAAACGTAAAAAAGGACAGCTACAAATCTTTCGATCTATAACTGCCCTAATGCTGTTAAAATTTCACACGCAACAAGCTGTGATCCTATCTCTTGATCTTAATCTTACGTTTCGTACTCCAACCGCTGTAAACGATCTTTCCATCACCGGTTACATTATACGATCTGACTCTTACATAGTAAGTTTTCTTCTTTTTGAGCTTTTTCAACGTAACGGAGCCGGTATTCCGATATACCATTTTTTTCTTTTTATTTTTGGTAAATTTGCTGTTGGTAGCATACTGCACCTCATATCCTTTGGCGTTGCTGTCCCTGAACCACCGGACAGTTAATTTTCTGCCCTTTTTGTTGCTGAGAGACGTAATTGCTGTTCCAAGCAGATAATCAGAATCTCCTAACGAACCACCGGAACCGGTTGAACCGAAGCCGGAGCCTGAGCCGGATGGCTGCCGGGATGCATCCGGAGCCGGTGTTCCTGTCGGTTGTGTAGAAGGAGCCGGTGCATCTGATGGCTTTGCGGAATCGGAAGGTGCCGGTGTGTCTGTTGCCTTTGGTGATGTGGTCGGATCGGTATCCGGTTTTGTGGTCGGTTTGAGCGTTGGTTTTGGCGATGCGGTCGGATCATCCCCCTCCGGACATTTGCCCAGTCCGGTTACTGTAAAGGTAATGCAGATCTCATCCCCTTTGCTGATCGGAATAATCTCGTCTCCCAACGCCTCCTGTGAACGCTCCAGTCCACTGTATGCATCTCTGAACTGCAGACGCCACTGTCCATTCTCATCTATAGTGTAACTGATCTTATCCGGATCAAATGTGATCGGAGTTCCATTCACTGTAATCTCATCCACCTGAATATTCATATCAGGATTTTTCTCTTCTTCGGTTACATCCGTATCCAGACTCAATACTAAAATGTCCGAGTCAGACCCCTTCACCGTATAAGAAATCTTATATGTCTTATCTCCGCTGACAATCACGGAATCTCCGGTCTTGCCAAAGGTGGAATCTCCCCAGTCAGATCCGGCATATCCCATGGACATTGTGACCTTTGTAGTCGATACCGGCTCTGACGGTGTTCCGGTTGGCTTTGCACTTGCAGAAACAATCGGACTGCCTGTCGGCGGTACAACAGGACTACCGGATGGTTCTCCTGTCGGCGGTACTGACGGACCTTCCGACGGCAGACTTCCCTGTACTGTCACGGTACAAGACGCTGTCTTGGCACCACTATTGGTTTTTACAATTATAACGGCAGAGCCTGTGCCAACTGCCGTGACAGCTCCACCTGATACAGTCGCTGCCTTTGTATTGCTTGATGTCCAGGTAACTGTTTTGTCTGTGGCATTCTCCGGCAGGATCGTCTCCTTCAGCTGATATGTTTCACCAACCTTAAGAGTCACTGCCTTGGCATTTAATGAAACCTCCGTTACTGCCACCGGTTCTACTGTGACGTTGCAGACTGCCTCAAGCCCGCCATCCTTCGATGTTGCTGTGATCTTTACCTTGCCATATGCTTTTGCCTGTACCAGACCCTTCTGATCTACGACAGCTACATCCTCATTGTTACTGCTCCAGATCACATCCTTATATTCCGCATCCTTCGGATAGATCGTCGCGGTCAGCTGCAGGAAATCTCCGATTGTCATAGTATGTGATGTTACATCCAGTGTAATATTATTCACACCCTGATATACCTTGACCGGACAGCTCTTTGTCACACTGCCTGCCATCGCAACGATCTCTGCCTCACCAAGACCAACTGCCTTGACCACTCCATCTTCCACGGTAGCAACCTCTTCATTGGAAGATGTCCATGTCAGCTCATCAGAAGTATCGACCGGAGTCAACGACGCTGTCAGACGAATGCTCTTGTCCTTAGCAATCTCGATCTTTTCTTTGCTCAGGGTAATGCCCGTTACCGGAGCATTCAGCGCCTCAAACTTAAATCCATTGTCTGAAGCAAAGGTCTCTGCGTATGTTCCCTTAACGCCGTGGATCGTTGTCTTATCTTTATAGGAAAGTGCTGATGCGTCCACAGAGGAAACATTTCTGTTAAAGGTAATGTCGGTCAGCTTCGTACAGTTTGCAAATGCACTGGCATTTACCGTTGTAAACTGATATGGAAGGATCACCTTCTGAAGAGCCGGATCCTCATAGAAGCAATACTTCGGAATCACCTTCAGACCCGCTCCCAGATCCACATCGGCAAGCACATCGCAATACTGGAATGCTCTTTCTCCCAAAGATTCCAGTGTATTTGGCAAAGTAACCTTCGGCAATGCGATATTGTACTCAAAAGCATAACTGCCAATAGAAGTCAGACCCTCAGAAAGCTTCACATCTGCCAAAGCTTCACAGTGAGAAAATGCCTTGTCACCAATTGTCTGCACACTTGCCGGTAATGTAATCTGTGGAAGAGCGGTACAGCCGGAGAATACATCACGGCCAATACTCGACACTTTATTTCCAACGGTCACCTTTGTGAGGGATGTACAGTTTTCAAAGGCTTCATCCTCAATTGACGTGATGTTATCAGATAGGACAATTTCTTTCAGGGCAGTGCAATCCTGAAAAAGCTCTTTTGATATCTTCTTTATATTGTCTGGTATATGAATCTTATCCAGCTTTGTACAATCCTTAAATGCATAATTATCCACCTGCTGAATAACATCTGGCATAATAATATTTTGAAGGTTTACACAATTCTTAAAACCTCCTTGTTTAATCATTACAACAGTTTGCGGTATTTGAATACTTTCTATGCCAGTGCAACCAGCAAATAAAAATTGTGCAATATGCGTGGTTCCCTTTTCAAAAGTTACAATTTTTAATTTTTCACAATTTTCAAACGGTCCATCCGAGCAATCTCTTCCATTGTCAAACAAAACATGTGCTGTTTCCAATGACTTTGGAATCTCTATAGCTGTTAATGCAATTTCCGAAAATGCTGCCCTTCCTAAATCAACTAAATTTTCGGATAGCACAACACTGGACAGATTTGTACATTCTGCAAACGCAGATTCCTGAATCACTGTCACCGTATCCGGAATTACCACACTCTGCAGATACGTATTCTTCGCAAAGGCATTTTTGCCAATGCCTACTACCGTATAACCATCCAGTGTATCCGGGATCGTCAGCGCCCTGACATTGCCATCATATTTTGTGATGGTTGCATTTCCGTCATCATCTAATGTATATTCAAAAACTTTCTTCTCCACATAAGGTGCCACAAACACCTGGCTGCCATAGGTATTGCCTACGCCGCTCTGCAGACTTGGTGATGTGTAGTACCCTCTTTTCCCCACACGGGAACTGCTGTCCGGTCTGGTACATGCCGGTACGCAGTTTCCATCTTCAATATGATAGCAAAGCTTCACCGGGCTGTTGGAAGCATCGTAAATTGGCTTCTTTCCGCTTGCCATATCATATCCAAATACCTTTACGGAATATCCTGCTTCTGCAAACACATATACCGGCAGATCAATACAGACCTGTGGCTTTTTGCCATCTGTATAAACCTCCATATCAGGAGTGGTCTTAACCCCGACTTCTCCGTAAACCTTGCCCTCTGCTGCCATTGGTACTTCAACAGAAAAGCTCAGATCACAGGCAGCCTTCAGCTCTGCCTTTGCGGAAAATCTCCACTGAGGACTGGTATAGTTTGCCAGATGTCTAGGTGCGTGACCCACTTTCTGCTCAACACCTACGACTGCATTTGTAGTAAATCCTACTGTTGCAGATCCCTTGGCAGAACAAACTGCTTTCACTTCAATCTTTCCTACTTGTGCCACAGGAATGGTTCCCAATGTGATCACAAGATCTTTTTTACCTGAAAAGGTAAAGCTTGGATCTACTTTTCCATAAACTGCAAAGCGATATCCGTTTTTATCAATACGATAATCTACCGTAATATCACTGATACTGCAGGTGACGGTTCCGGCACCGATACTCTTTGACACATTAATGCTTTTCACACTTTTAACGCCGGAAATCTTATGCATCCCCTTAACAGTTGTCTGATCCTCGTATTCCACCTCGGCTTCCACACCTTCTGCCGGAATAAAATCTGCCAGATCCGCATCAATGACACCCTCTGCATCTACAGACTCCACTGCATCGTCATACATTACCTTCTCGTTATTGATGATCAGATCATTGCCCTCTTTGGTGATGGATAATGCCTTATATGTATAGGCGATTCCATCTGAATATACGGCAAATACATCGCCCTCTTTCAGCTCCACAGAGGTATCATGTACAATGATCTGACCATCCTCCCCTTTATCAAAGGTAACACTTTCCGGTAATTCGATGACATTGTCTGCAAATTTGTATACATTTTCATGATTCTCATCTACACCGGAAGCATCTAAAACTTTCTTCGCTGACTGCAGCATATTTTGAGATTCTGTTGTCGTAATCTCCTGCGATGGTGCAAATTTTCCATCCTGCAAAGCCAGCCATCCCATATCCACGGCAGTCTGGTCATCTCCCGGATATGTCAGATCTGCTTCATCATCCATGGTATATGTAACATCAGAAGTATCATACCCCATGCAGAAGCTTAATGTGTGTGCAGCAAACTCACGATCCACCGCTGCATCCGGTTCAAACGATTCTCCTGCTTCCAAATCCACAACACCAAAATAAATTGCCGTCTGGATATCGGAGTAATAGGTCGTCCCAACGATATCCGGATAATAGGTATCCGGCACAAGCCCCTCTTCCATCTTCATGTCAAATGTCGAGACGAGATTATGGATCCATTCTCCACGGGTCACACTTTCCCCTGCCGCTCTGGCAGACAAAAGACGTTTGCCCGAAACACCCTGCAGTACCGATACTGACATCAGCATGACAAGGATCATCAGTATGGCCTGCACCTTCCTCCTTTTTTTCTTTTGCTTCATTTTGTTCTCCTTTCGTTGATCATATGAATGTTTTCTATCTTAATCAGCATACCACACTATAGGTTTCATAATCTTTCCGTTTTTTTCACTTTCTAAATAAGCCTCTATATAAAAAAAGCACCGGAAGGTTTGCTCTCCGATACTTTTTCATTCATTGATAATCTCTATCTCTGCTATATCCAGTTATAGTCGCCCCCGGTAACGGCAAGACTTAAGAGTTTATCATACTTTTCCACTTCCTCCTCGCCCTGAAGCATCTGCACAAGCTTTGCATCCTCTGTGATCACAGGCATTTCCTCATCCGGACCAATCTCCATATCCGGCTCCTCCCCGCAATAGGGACACACAATGCTGGGACCGATCTTGATATCAAGAAAACGGCTTCCACAGCTTTTACACTCATAATATCCACATTTTTCTGTTCCATCGGGTACATAAAACATATCTTTCCCTCGCTTCTATTATAATTTTATTTAAATCTCCCGGCAGCAAAGCTTTTATAACTCTTCTTCCAATTCCTCCACAGCATCCATATATCCTTCCAGCCATTGATTCTGCTGATCGGTATCTGCCGTCTCCTCCACCGGTATGATATCCGCCTGCCGTCTGGCTGCCTCCAGGCTGTACAGTGTCCCGTCACCGCCGATCACCACCTGCGAACCCTCATCCAATGCCCGGTGATACATCTGCGCATCTTCCATTTCAATAACCTCTGCCCCGCCATATTCATCCTCCAGATACACTGTCACCATAGGAATATATCCCTCCGGTCTGCCCTCACAACCAAAGTCTGCCTCATCAATGCGCGTGATCGTATATATTATCATATCCTGTTCCATAATTTCATTCTCCTTACAGATCAAATTCCAGCAGCGTACAATTATCAATTCCAAATGCCGCAAACTCCTCATTGGTCATCTCATAAAAGTATGACTGCACAATACGGGCAATGCCATTATGTGCTACCAGAAGATATGTTTTGCCGGACGGATCATTTTTCAGATCATCAATCAGATTATAGATCCGCTGTGCCATCTGTAGCATGGATTCCCCAGTGCCAAAGTGATTGACAAAACATGCTTTTGCTTCGCGAAACTCCTCGCCATTGCGCGGAGTTCCTTCAAACCGCCCAAAATTCTGCTCCTTTAACCGTGGTTCCATCCGCATGGGAATCCCGGTCTCCTCGCTGATATGACGTGCCGTCTCCGCAGCACGGATCAGAGGTGAATAGAGAATTTCATCAATCTCATAGCCCGCCTCCCGAATCATTTGACCGGCTTCTACCGCCTGCCGGTGTCCCAGCTCCGTCAATGCAATATCTGTGGCACCACATATTTTATTTTCTACATTCCAGAAGGTCTGTCCATGTCTCGTAAAATATAATTTTTTCATAATAATCTGCATTCCTTTCTACTGCCTGCAGGCTTCGGACCGCCCAACCGGTCTTCTGTTTACTCTTTTAATCATTACGCAGCTCTGTCAGCATTTCAAAAAAACGCTCCATGGTGGGAGAAACAAATTTATTCTCATGATAGATCAGCGAGTAATGACGCTTCAGATCCATGTCACGGATCGTAAAAGACCCGATCTGATGCATACGAAGCTGCTTCTCCAGCATACGTTTCGGCAAAATAGATATCCCCAGACCAATCGATACTGCATTGATCAGTGCTGCCGTACTGGTACTCTCCCATGTGGGTCTGATCTGAAAATTCTTCAAAGCAAAGCTGGAATCTGCAAGCTGACGAGTACCACTATGAGGCTCCCTCATAAGAAAATGCTCGTTCTTTAAGCTGTCCAGTTCCACATTCTCCGCTCCTGCCAGCGGATGAAAACGGCTGCATACAGGCACAAGCTCATCATCCAGAAACACCGATGCCTTGAGCTTTTCCGAATGAACCGATCCCTCGATCAAAGCAAAATCCAAATGGTTTTCCAGTACATTCTGCTCGATCACATCGGAGCTGTCCACATTCACGTACAGATCCAGTTCCGGATATTCCTTCGTAAAACGGCTGATCAGCTGCGGCAGAATGCATGAGCCGATACTGATACTGGAACCGATCCGGAGTCTGCCGGAGGTATCCCAGTTTTTCATTTCCGCATCCATTTCATCATACAGAGACAGAAGTCTTACTGCATTTGGATACAACTGGCTGCCGGCAGATGTTACGCGGATTCCCCTGCCGCTCCGTTCAAAAAGCTTGGTATGATAATATTCCTCCAGCTCCCGTATGGCAAGACTGGTTGCCGGCTGTGTCATGCGGAGTTTTTCTGCCGCTCTGGTAATGCTCTCCTCCTGATAAACCGTCACAAATATCTTAATATGTTTTAATGTCATTTTGCTTCCTCACCAATAATATGTCTCGCCACATACACACCACTGGCAGATGCATGGGACAGAGAATGTGTTACGCCGCTGCCATCTCCGATCACATAAAGCCCCTTATGGCAGCTTTCCAGATTCTGATCCAGTTCGACCTCCATATTATAGAACTTTACCTCCACACCGTAAAGCAGTGTGTCATCATTTGCCGTACCCGGAGCCACTTTATCCAGCGCGTAGATCATCTCAATGATCCCATCCATAATACGCTTTGGAAGCACCAGACTTAAATCTCCCGGCGTTGCCGACAATGTCGGGGTTACAAGATTCTCATGAATACGCTTCTCCGTACTTCGTCTTCCACGCACCAGATCTCCGAAACGCTGCACGATCACGCCGCCTCCCAGCATATTGGACAGTCTCGCAATACTTTCTCCATACCCGTTGCTGTCCTTAAAGGGCTCGGAAAAATGCTTCGCCACCAGAAGGGCAAAGTTGGTATTCTCCGTTTTCTTTTCGTCGCCCTCATAGCTGTGACCGTTCACCGTAATAATGCCGTTGGTATTTTCATTGACCACGATTCCGTTTGGATTCATGCAGAAGGTACGGACACGGTCCTCAAACTTCTCGGTACGGTAGACGATCTTGCTCTCATACAATTCATCCGTCAGATGGGAGAAGATGACCGCCGGAAGTTCCACTCGAACACCAATATCTACACGGTTGGAGCTGGTCGGTATCTCAAGCTCCCGACAGACCTTTTCCATCCACTTGCTGCCACTTCGGCCTACTGACACAATACATTTATCACACTCGTAGGTTTCGCTGTTTTCACAGACAATGCGGTAACCATTTTCTATGATCTCAATGGTTTCCACCGGCGTATCAAAGTAAAACTCCATATGATCCTTCATCTGATCGTACAGATTGCCCAGCACAATATAGTTAATATCTGTGCCCAGATGGCGTACCGATGCATCCAGCAGATTCAGCTTATTCTGCAGGCAGAGCTTTTTGAACTTCGTCCCTGCTGTGGAATAAAGCTGCGTTCCTTCGCCACCGTTTGCCATATTGATCTCATCCACATATTTCATCAGCCCGACCGCCTGCTCTTTACCGATATATTCAAACAGGGTGCCTCCGAAATCATTGGTGATATTATATTTTCCATCGGAAAATGCTCCGGCTCCACCAAAACCACACATGATCGAGCAGCGTTTACAGCCGATACAGCTTTTAATCTTTTTGCCATCAATCGGACATTTCCTCTTTTCCAGAGGATATCCCTCCTCAAATACTGCAATCTTACAGTCCGGCTTCTTTTTCATCAGCTCATATGCCGCAAAAATACCTCCCGGACCTGCCCCAATAATTATTACATCATATCTCATATGCCCACTTCCTCTCCAAAGGTAATCAATCACGCCCTATTATACACTATTTTGAATGTTTGGAACATAGAGAATTATGAAGTTATTGCAAACAATAAAACAGGACTGCCTGTGAAGACAATCCCATTTTTACTATATTTATAAGATATTTCACCTTTAGTATTTCCACTGCTCTGACCGGAGCTGCAGCTCCACCATATGACGGTAAATTCCATCTGCTTCTTTTAATTCCTCCGGTATGCCGCTCTCTGCCACAATACCGTCCTTGAGAACAACGATCTTATCTACACCATCCACTGTTCTCATACGGTGCGCAATGATCAGCACAGTTTTATTTTGGATCAGCCTGGAGATTGCTTCCTGGATCAGAGATTCATTATCCACATCCAGAGAAGCGGTTGCCTCATCCATGAGAATGATCGGCGCATCCTTCAAAAATGCTCTGGCAATGGAGATACGCTGTCGTTCTCCTCCGGAAAGTTCGGAACCATTTTCTCCGATCATACTGTCCCATTTTTCGGGCAGCTTTTCAATAAATTCATCACAGTGCGCCAGCTTTGCCGCTGCCAGCACCTCCTCGTCTGTGGCATCCTTCCTGCCGATCCGGATATTTTCCATGACGGTATTATTAAACAGTGTGACATCCTGAAATACAATGGAATACAGAGATAACAATGTCTCCGGATCAATCCCGGATACATTCATACCGCCTACGGTAATCGTTCCCCGGTCTGCATCCCAGAATCTTGCTGCCAGTCTGGATACCGTGGTTTTACCGCCACCGGATGGTCCGATCAGTGCCGTTACTTCTCCCTGTTTCGCCGTGAAACTCACATCCCGGAGCACCTGTTCCCCATCCTCATAAGAAAAGCCCACATGGTCAAAGCAGATATCATAACCCTGATAGTCCATATCCTGTCTGCCTTCCTGCTCCTTATGGCTTAAGATCTCATCCATTCTCTTACACTGGGTATCTGTTGCGATCACAGCAGACAGATTCTGGAGAGCTACCTGAAATGGATCATACATTCTTGAGACAACCAGCAGATACATAAAGAAGGTCAGCGCACTGATCTCGCCTCTGGAGAATAAAATGCCACCTGTCAGTGCAACCACACCAATCCCCAGCTTCAATATCATCTGCGCCGAACATACAAAAACCGCATTAACAAACTCAGAGGATACACTGTGGCTTTCCACCGCCTTGATCTTCCGGTTGAGTCCCACCATATATGTCTCTGTGGCATTGTAGGATTTCAGATCCCGAAGGGTTTCCAGTCCCTCCTGAATCCCATCCATACAGTTGATCTTATATTTCGTCGCCTTCTCATTTAACCGCATGGTAATGGGACGTGCCGCAAAAACTACCAAAAAGGCAACCGGAAGCACCCACACGGCTGCCAGAGTCATCCGCAGATCAAAGAAGAACAGACTGATCACTACGATCGTTGTGGAGATCATGGCTCCGATCAGCTCCGGAATAAAATGGGAGCTTGCTGTTTCCAGCCATGCACAGTCTCCCATAATCGTGTTGGTGAGATCCGCCAGATCCTTTTTGCCAAAAAAGGATAACGGCAGCTTTCGAAGCTTTTCTGCCAGTGTACGACGGCGCACTCCACTTTCTATATATGTAGACAAAAACGTAGCATTATACTGAAAATATGATGTCATGATTATCAGCAGAAGTGCTGCCACAGTTCCTCCGATATAAAGAGGCATCCTGTCTCTTCCTATGGTTCCCTTCAATATGTCCGATGCCAGCAGATACAGGATCCCCACCGGAAACATCAGCACGATATCCGATATGGTAACAGCAACGATCGCCTTGACCATATCTCTTGCTCCCTGATCCGAAAGAGCATATTTATGTTTTATCTTTTCTAATAAACTCATGATGCAGCACCTACCTTCCAATCGACTGATTTATTGTATTCCTCCCACATATGGGCATAAACTCCCTCCTGAGCCGTCAGCTCCTTATGGCTGCCACTCTCTGCCACCGTTCCATCCTTTAACACATAGATCCGGTCCGCATTGGTTACGGTAGACAGCCGGTGAGCGATCATGATCACCGTTTTGTCCCTGGAAAGTGTTTCAAATGCTGCCTGCACCCGCTGCTCATTATCCGGATCGGCAAACGCCGTCGCTTCATCCAGGATCAGAACCGGTGCATTCTTCAAAAACGCTCTGGCAATGGAAAGTCTCTGTGCCTCACCCCCGGATACATAAACACCCTCGGCACCGATCTTGGTATGGACTCCATCCGGAAGCTTTTCAATAATATCCATGCACTGTGCTTTCTCCAATGCTTTCATGACCTCTGCGTCCGTGGCATCCGGTCTGCCGATCCGCACATTCTCCAGAATCGACAATTTCAATAACTTACTGTCCTGAAATACATAGGATATCTGATTCATCAATTCACTGCTTGTAATATCCCGGACATCCACACCGCCAAGCTTTATACTGCCTTCCTTCACATCCCAGAACCTTGCGATCAGAGACGCCAGCGTTGTCTTGCCGCCACCGGACGGTCCCACAAATGCCACATGCTCTCCCGCCTTGATCTGAAGCGTAACACCGTCCACTGCATTTTTCTCTGCGTCCTCATAGGCAAAGACCACGCCATCCAAAGACAGCGCGCTATCCTCCGGAAGCTTTCCCTGCTGCGGTTCCTGCAAAGGCTTCCGATCCATCAGACTGCCCATACGCATCAGGGCATCCTTTACCTGAAGCTGTGCTTCTCCGGCATAGGCAAGCTTCATTAATGTTGTAGTTAAAATTGGCGTGATAATAATATAGAAAAACAGGTTCAAACCAAGTTTTCCTGAAATTCCATGACCTCCCAGCAGATATGCTGCCGCAATAATAAAAGCAAATGTGGAATTAACTGCCGTAGTAAATGCAACCATTGGCTTCCGCATGCTTTTGGTATAATCCAGTGTCCATCTCTCATATTTATCAATGGAATCCTTAAATCTCTTAAAAGAAAACACGGTCTGACCAAAGGTCTTAACCACCGGAATGCCCCGGACATACTCCACTGCCTCAGCAGACATAGTTTCCAGAGAATTCTGGTACTCCTTCATACTGTTTTCCATATCCTTTCCCATCATGCTTCCCATAAACAGAAAGCCGAGCACTGCCGGGATCAGACAGATCAGTCCCAAACGCCAGTCAAACACCAGAAGCAGAACGATCAGACCCACCGGAGTAGCTACAGATACCGCTTTATCCGGCAGGTTATGTGCCAGATATGTCTCCGTTGCCGCACTGGAATCTACCACGATCTTGCGGATCTTTCCGCTGCCCTCACTCTCAATAAACCCCAGAGGCAGCTTCATAATATGCTCCATCATGATCGTCCTCATGGATGCCTGCACCCGAAACGCTGCCATATGGGAACACATCAGTCCTGTAATATACAAGAACATCCCTAACAATGCATAGCCTACGGCATGCCATCCATAAGAAGCGATTCCCTGTGCCCGGGCAAAGTTGAGCTTTACCCGAATCACCTCCTGCATGATCCGCCAGATATAATAAAATGGCACCAGCGCAACAAGAGCGCTGACCGCTGCCAAAACTGCCGACAGGATACTCAGATACTTGTAGTTTCCTGCAAAATTAAAGAGCTGTTTCAACAGACTTTCTTCTTTTTGCTTTTTCTCTTCCATTATGCTATCCTCCCATTTTTTCATTTCCAAGAGTCTATGTTAGTTTGAACTAACCATAGTTTCAATAACATAATAGCATACTGGCTCCTTTTAGCAACGAAATAAATAATAATCTTTATCAAATACACAAAAAGGGATGTTTCTGAAACGTAATATTTCAAAAACATCCCCTGAGGGTGAATATAAATTCTAACGCTATCCCAGCACCTTCTTAATCGCAGCCAGAAGCTCGTCATATGTCTCATATGCCGGCAACTCCGGATGATCCGCCTTGATCTGATCAGTGCTCTTGAATAAGAAGCCCGCCTTACTAGCCTCGATCATACCTAGATCGTTGTGGCTGTCACCGCTGGCAATTGTATCATAACCAATAGACTGCAGAGCCTTTACGGTGGTGTACTTTGACTTCTCACAACGCATCTTAAAGCCTGTGATCTCGCCATCCGGTGCAACCTCCAGTGAATTACAGAAGATTGTTGGCCAGCCCAGTTTCTTCATCAGAGGGCTTGCAAACTGTGTAAATGTATCACTGATGATAATTACCTGTGTAATGGAACGAAGCTCATCCAAAAACTCCTTTGCTCCCGGAATCGGATCGATCGTAGCAATGGTGTCCTGAATCTCCTTAAGTCCCAGACCATGCTCCTTAAGAATCCCCAGACGCCATGTCATAAGCTTATCATAATCCGGCTCATCTCTCGTAGTTCTCTTTAACTCCGGAATCCCACTTGCCTCTGCAAATGCAATCCAGATCTCCGGTACAAGTACTCCCTCTAAATCTAAACATACAATATCCATTTTCATCCTCATTTCTGCACACGTTTCTGGTATTTTCACAGAGACTGTCTGTGTGCCGGACATATGTCTCTGTTTCTTTAAATCTGAGTATATCACAAATTTGCAACGCAAGGGAGCTTGTTCACTTGCGCAAAATTTGTGAACGACAAAATCTTAAAACGCATTGCGCGACAGATGCGAAGCATCTGGATTTTGGAGTTATTATATCACAAATCCCCAGCTTTTCCAATATGAACCACAACATAATCGTGCCCTGTCGCCGGCACAAACTGTTCCAGCACATCTCCGGTCTTCAACCGCAGGCTGGATGTATTTACGCATGGATGACATCCTAACAGCTCATGTGCCAACAGATCTTCATCCACCAAAAGCTTTACCCTGCGCCCTGTATCATTTATCAATCCCATCACGCTGACGGAACCGGGCCTGATATCCAGATACTCCTTCATCCTTTCTGCTGAGGCAAAGGATAATCTGGTGCTTCCAATCTGACCTGCCACCTCGGAGGAACGAAATTTCTTATCTCCCAGCATCATCAGCAGATAATAATGATCCTCTTTCGAATTCGTCAAAAAGAGATTTTTGCAGACAACTGCCGGTGCAAGTGCCTGATCAATTTCTATGCAGTCTTCCATCGTCTCCACAGCCTCATGGTCGATCCGCTCATATTCTATCTCTAACTGATCCAGAAAATCGTACACACGAAGCTCTGTGTCAGTTCTTCCTGTTCCATTTTTCGGTCTGCCTTTTTGCATTTGAAGTTGGTTCATATATTCCTCTCTCCCTTATCTTTTTATATGTATTTTTTTACATGATTATAAAGATTCAGACCTTTCCCTTTTCCATACTTTGCCACTAACGCAGTATGAATTGTTTGTTTGGCATTTGCAGATGAATGATTTTTGCACACAAGTGATGATACATACGAAATCGTATCATTATCACAATCTGCCTTGCTGAGAACTTTTTGAATTACACTGTTTCTCTGTGTATTACCTAATATAGACTTTGAAGTACTTTCAACACCGGATTTCAAAATCGGCTTCACAATTTTATAAAGATCCGCATAATTACCGTAGATGTTTCGAAGTTCGTTATGTACATCATTGGAAAAATGTTCATTTGCATAATATTTTGAAACAATGGACGCAACAGTATTACTTACATTGTTATCATACCCCGCCTTGCTGATAGCCCGCTGAATCTTTGTATTAAGTTCTGACTTTGAATTTGATTGAATGGGAGGAATCTTTTTCTTAGATGTATCATCTTGAGTCCCCAGACACATAGATGACTTTCTACTGATTTCAGAATCGGTTAATTGCTTCAAAAATGAAATACAGTTGTCATAGTCCGTATCTTTACTAATAATCACATATTTACATTTACTATCCTTATTTTGTCCAATTAAATATCCCAAATATGCAATAAGATGCATATCCAGCGATTGATTTCCCGCAGGTATTATATGTGAATGAAAATCTATATCATTAAACGCAGCCAAAGTCTTGATACTTATTTTAGGTGCATTTTTCGTAGAGAAAATATAAATATGATCATTATCAGTCAGATTTTTTGAATTTAAAAGTCCCGCTTCATTTACATTTTCGAAATCAATCAAGTAATATGTTTGTTTTTTAGACATGAAATAACTCCTTTCTCAAAAATCTCTTCTAAAATTATTTGAACGATAAACATTTCCCATATTTTATCTGCTTTCATATTGTTTCAACAAATTCTCAATCTTAAGGTCAATACTCTCAGGAAATGTACCTGTAGTCTCCCTTGGAATCCGCATCCAGAAATCAATATTTTTGTATTTGCTTTTTCCACTCGTGTTTTTTCTGTCCTGTTTTCGGGACACTTCAATCTTAACCTGCGCACGTTTCTGTTCCAGCAACGGAATTACAATATGGTAAAGTCTGTCATCCCGAAAAGACAGATAGCCAGCCTCTTTTCCTGTCCTTGTTTTCAGATAAAGACGATGCGCCCGTACTCCCGCCGGATACAATATCATTCCGGTCCGCAGTCCCACTGTCGTCCCTCCGGCCTCAAGCATTGCGGGAATGTAGTAGGTCTCTGCATCTTTCCCTGCATCTACAGGTGTCAGCAATTCCTCCATACTTTCTGCCCCGTCAATAAACTGCTGTGCCAGCAGATAAGCAAGCTCCGCCTGAAATCGAAGACGTATTTGCGCCTGCCGGTGCATCCCAGCCCATCTCTGCATTCCTTGGGCTTTGTCCATATTTTGCATGCCATGCAGTCTGGGAGGCTGTTTGAGACTGCTTTTTTCCTTCCGATGAATTCCGTGAGCTTCGTTTCTGGGCATGTGCATCGGTCTCCCGATCTGCCCTGCGAAGTGTCTCATATGCCTCATTGATCTCCTGTGCCGTATACAGATATTCCCCGGTATCAAATGCAGCTGAATCCGGATGAACCCGGTGCATCAGCCGTCGATATTGTTTTTTGACCTCTTTGAAACTGGCATCCTGTGATATTGCCAGAATGTCATATGCCTGTAATGTTGTCATGATTTTCTTCTTTTCAATGTATTTCTATGCATTTTAACACTATTTCCGGGGCTAGTGCAATTTTTTCTTTCATATATCTTTATATTATTATATATAATATAAAGAGTCTTGGAATTGCACAGTTTCCAAGACCCTAAAGTTCATCGCGGAGAACTACACCGTCAGGCTAGTGCTGTCATTCGTCTCTGTCTAGCCATTTGCATATGTAGTAGCCAGCTACAGATGCCAATACAGAGACAAGAAATGCGATTATGTACTCCAAGTGTATCACCCCCTTCCTACTGGAAAGAGTCGACAGCTTAATCATAATAACACGAAAATATGTTCGATTCAAGATTAGGGTTGCATTTTTAATAAAATAATAGTAATATAATTTTAGCTAAGAAATGCAATTATGATTCCAAGTGAATCACAAAAAGCCTAGAGTGCCAGCTCTAGGTTTTTTCTTTTCTCTATTACTTTTCCCTGACCGCTGCCCGTTCTACCACAGCCTCTACCAGCGACTCCTCGTCTGCCTGTCGTGCCACCTGCACCGCAATCCCATACCGTCCGGCTTCCCTTGCCGTCTGTTCGCCGATGCAGACGGCCCGCATCCGTGCGCACGCCTCCAGAGATATATTTTCCACCGTCCCCCGTACCGTGGACGCACTGGTAAACACAAAAACTGCACGTTCATCCATCGCAAGCCCCTCAAGTACCGGCCTGTCCCGTCCCACATTTTCCAAGGTACGGTCTACTGCTTCCGTACGGTAGATTGCAATATCGTCTACCGGATGACAGACATCCTTTTGGAGCCTTGCCAGCAGATCCGGTGATCCCTCCTCTGCTCTGGCGATAAGTATGTGATCCTGTTTACCGGCCTTCTTCGCCAGTGCCTCGCCCAATGCCGCTGCCGAATATTCCTCCGGGATGAGATCCGCATAAATGCCATGCCGCTCCAATTGTCTGGCAGTCCCCGATCCAATCACTGCAATTTTCAGGTTGGATAACCTTCGAATATCAAATTTTACTTCGGCGCATTGTTCAAAGAATACATCAATACCGGATGGACTGGTAAATACAAGCCACTGATATGTCTCAATCTGCGCCAAAGCCCGGAACAGATTTGTCCGTTTTATCGGACAGATCTGTATGGGCGGAAACTCTAACACCTCGGCTCCCAGACTGCGGAACTTTTCCGCCAGCCGATACATCCGCTGTTTCGGGCGGGTCAGAACAACTCTGGTCCCCGCCAGAGGAAGCTTCTCATACCAGCCGAAATCCTCTGCCAGCGTACAGACCTTTCCAATCAGCAGAATTGCCGGAGTCGGAAGCTTTTCCTTCTCCATTCTGCGGGGAAGTTCTGAAATCGTTGAGAGCAGCTTCTGCTGTCCTGCCGTCGTCCCCTGGGACAAAAGCGCTGCCGGCATCTGCGGATTCATTCCTGCTGCAATAAGCCCGTGACAGATTTCCGGCGTTGACGCTACTCCCATTAAAAATACCAGAGTGCCATCCATCCGGCACAAAGCCTCATAATCCAGCTCCAGACTCTTCCCCCGGCGTTTATGCCCCGTAATAATATGAAGGGAAGAACAATAATCCCGGTGTGTCACAGGAATTCCGTTATAAGCCGGCACCGCCAGTGCCGAAGTGATTCCCGGCACAACCTCATAATTGATCCCGCCCGCAAGCAGCTCCTCGATCTCTTCTCCTCCCCTGCCAAAAAGAAAGGGATCACCGCCCTTTAAACGAACCACATTTTTTCCTCTCTCAGCATAAGAAACAAGAAGACGGCTGATCTCCTCCTGTGACATCGCATGATGAGAAGAACGTTTTCCAACATAAACCTTCTCTGCTGTTTCCGGAAGTCCGGCAATGATTGCCTGGCCTACCAAAGCATCATAAACAATCACATCCGCCATATTCAATACTCTCTCTGCTTTTTTTGTTAAAAGCTCTGCATCTCCCGGACCGGCTCCCACCAGCCAAACCTTTCCCTTCGCCATCTTTTCCTCCTTATCCTAAAACCTTTGCAGTCCCGGTTCCATCTCTTTTCCAATCCCGGTTATTCTATTTCTTTCGCCGGCTTTTCTTTAATACCGCCTCTTTCTTTTCATCCCTTCTCCTGCTCAAACTGCTCCATTAACTGCTGTGCGAGAGCTTTTGCTACTCCGGACGGATCATGTACCGGTCCCTTCCTCTCTCCGGTCACATATCCCATTTCTCCGGTTCCCTTACTGTACATTGCCCGCAGAAAAAGCTCTCCCTCCTGAATGACTGCATGCGCTGCCACCGGAGAAGAACATTCTCCCCCCACGGCACGGATAAAGCTTCGTTCACATTTCACGACAATTTCAGACTCTTTATTCACATATCCGTTCAATATTGCACAATCAAAACCTTTGCGGCCCTGCAATGCCAAAACACCCTGTCCGGCACATGGAATGATCTCCTCTGTCGTAAAATATCTGGAAATCCGATCCGCAAGTCCCAGTCTTTTTAAGCCTGCTGCCGCCAGGATCAATGCACTGTACTCTCCATCATCCAGTTTCTTCAACCTTGTGAGCACATTTCCCCGCACACTGCGAAAGCCCATCCGCGGATACAGCTTTTGCGCCTGAAGAACTCTCCTCCGGCTGGAACAGCCAATGGGAAGCTTCTCATTTAATTTTGTCTCTCCCTCTGGCAGAACCAGCACATCTCTCGGATCCTCCCGGTCCGAATAGCCGATCAGAGGCAGCCTGGGATTCTCCTCTGCCGGCACATCCTTCAGACTGTGAACGGAAATGTCACTTCGTCCGTCAAGAAGTGCTGCGTCCAGCTCCTTAACAAACAGCCCTTTTCCTCCTACCTGATCCAGCGTTCTGTCAAGAATTTTATCACCTGTAGTTTTCATTGTAATGATCGGAGCATCAATTCCCTGCTCCTGCAGATACCTTTGCACCAGTTCCGACTGCACTACCGCCAGCCTGCTTTCCCGGCTTCCGATCCGTATTGTCCTCATAATCCTGTCCTCCATACGCTCTGTCACATATATCCTTCTATACCTGTTTCCATTTATCAGGCTCTTCAAACATAATTACCTGTCGTTCCGGCACAATTTTGTTTAACGGGATCCGTCTTTTTCTCCCTCCGGCTCCTCGTTATACAAGTCTGACATTGCATCCACACAGTCCCGGAACGTGGACACGTCCACCGAGTCTCTCACAGAAAACATTAGTTTATTCACGACCTTCTGTACCGATTTTCGGACAATTTCTTCGGCTGCTGCCTGATCTGCTTCTTCCACATTTTTCTGCAAGACCGGCAGATTTTTCCGAAATTGTCCGGTCACTCTCGCCATAACATCCTCCGATGCCTTCTCACTGATCTTTAACAGCATAGGAACAACATCCCTGGCATCATACCAGCTCTGAAATTCCTGTGTCTTCTCTTGCAAAAGCTTCCTTGCAGCAGCTAAGGACTGCTTCGCCTCCTCCGGAAGCTCCGCTCCAAAATCGTCAATATCATATAACGTAATCCCTGACAGTGTTCCGATTTCTTCCTGAATATCCCGTGGCACCGCCAGATCCACAAAAACCGTATCCTGTTGCAATTGTTCTACCGGCAGTTTTTCCAATGTGATCGTCGTATTGGGACTGGCCGTTGCTGAAAAGATATATCTGCATTCCGGCATTTTTTCATAACGCTTCGAGTAATCAATTCTCCCGGCTGCCCGAGGAACATCCACAATTCCGCTGCGGTACTGACGTATGGTCACCGTCACATCCGCGCCCCGGTCCAGCAGAAGCTGAGCCGTTAATCGTCCCATCACACCATTCCCGATCACCAGACATTTTTGCTCCCGAAAAGAGGCTCCATCCCGTTCCAGACCTGCGATCGCCGCCAACGGTGCAGAGTGATTCGATGACGGAAGTACAATCTTTGTTTTGACTTCCTTTCCTGCCGTTACCGCCATCCGGAACAATGTTTCCAATATCTTGTCTGTCCCAAAAAGCTGCCTGGAGAAATCTGCGGCATCCTTCATCTGCGTCAGTATCTGATCCTCTCCCAGAATCTGGGATTTCAAGCCTCCTGCCAGTGCAAACAGATCCTGTACTGCCTCCATCCCATGACGTATATGGAGATATTGTGCATATTGCTCCGGCTCCAGTGCTTTTAACCCACAAAACAATTTTTTCTCATCCTGATTCCATTCCTCCGTATATGACAACACGAGTTCTGTCCTGTTACATGTTGACAACAGAACGCAGCCCGAAATTCCTTCCAACTGCTTCAAATGCTTTATGGTTTCCTCCTGTTCCCTTTTGGTATAGCTGAATTTTTCTCTGATATCCAGTCCGGCGTCTCTGTAATCTATGCCAACCATCGTAATATCCATATGTCACCTCTTCATTTTATCCGATTTCCTCCACCCGGTAATCATTAGTAATATATCACCTTTCCATCGAGAAATCTATACCCGGAAGCTCTGTACATACAAAGAACCGCCAGATAGACATTTGTCTATCTGGCGGTTCTTTGTGCCATCCTATACACCGGGCTCCTGTTGTCCGATCCGAACCCGTTATATATTTAACACTCTCTACTCCCTTGGAAAATATCATACGACATTTCCTGCCTTCATTTGTTTCCCTTTCTCTCGTCACCCGTTATTCAACATATTATCACGGCTTTTTTCATATTTCTACCATTTTGTCATGAAATGCCTGTTTTTGGTTATGAAATCATTTTCGTAAAATATGTTTTTTTCACATTTTTTTTCAAATCACCCGGTAAATGATTGCCTATCATGTTCATAAAGTGGTACAATACAATACAAAATAAACCTTTTAAACAGGAGATTTTACAAATGAACCCATCTGTATTCATATTAGAAGATAATAAACTATTTGCTCAGAATCTGGTGGATATGATTGGACAATATCCACTCAAGTTAAACTGTATTGTGACATCCGATCTGGCCACCGCTATGGCCCAGCTTAATGATTCCATTCATTATACCGCATTTTTTATTGATATTGCGCTGGATGAAACAACAGAAAATACAGACGGATTATCGTTTGCAAAATATATATCTGAAAGCTCTTTCCACAGAGATACACCGGTTATTTTTACAACAAGCTTTCCTCATTATGTATACGAAGCATTAAATCAGCTTCATTGCTATGCATATCTTTTAAAACCATTCCGCCGGGAGGATGTCTTTTTTCAGCTTGATCAGATCTTAAAAACAAATTGTTCCATCCGATTAAAGACAGCAGATAGCATTTTTATGAAGCTAAATACAGACGATATTTATTTTATTCAGGCCTTTGGCAGAAATATGCTTTTTTCCACAAAGCATGGTGAGGTCTGTTCCCGGCAATATACCATGAAGTCTCTGAATGAAATTCTGCCGGACCACTTTGAACGTTGTCATAAATCATTTTTGGTAAACACAAAATATATTCATTCTGTCAATCCAAAGGAAAGAACTCTTCATATTAAAGAAATAAATGATGACATTCCTTACGGGAAAGATTTTCATCTCGAATAACCATTCCACAAAAAGGGGGAGTTAATTGTGCTGGATTATATTCCATATTTTATTGCTAACATTTTCCAGAGTGGCGCATATGCCATCTGTATGCTCTATCTGACCGGTGAGCTTTCACAACAAAAAAAGCATCTGTGGTCAACATGTATCAGTTTTTTTCTGATGTACTGGCTCACCATCACCATTCAATTACATGATGACGACTGGATTGTGATCGGTCTCTTTCTGATATTGTGTGTGTACTTTTTATTTGTTTATTTTAATACCTCCAAGCCTATCAGCCAGTGTCTGAATGTGGTTATCTGCGGTTATCTGATCGAAACAATCTGTCAGGTCTTTTTTATCGTGCTCTATAACCTGCTGCACATTCCATGCAATGTCAATGGTTATAATGATCCTGTATCTCTGTCAGTCGTTGTCTTTGGCTGCCTGCTGCTGATTCCGGTGCTTCGTTTTCTTCCTATGCGAAAATGGATGAACCGTCTGGAAAATATTTCCTATTCCTCTTCTCTGGCAGTCCTTCTGATATTAGTCATTCTCTCAGCAATCAGTTTACGATATGATAAGATCAGTCTCGGTCTTTTAATGCCTACCGTTGCATCCATTCTTATTTTTTCTTTTCTCGGTGTATTGATCATTTTGCAGAGTTTTTCCGACCAAAGGCGGAAACAGGCGATCCGGGACTACGAAACATATATGCCTATCCTGAATGATATGATCGAAAATATTCAGAAGCAGCAGCATCTTTACAATAACCAGATTGCTTCTCTGGTGCATCTGGCCGATTCCTATAATGACTATGATTCCCTCTCCATGGCATTGAAAAACTATTCCAATTTCAACGAAATTGTTGTAGATAATGAATCTTATTCCTTTCTGCATATTAAAAACAAACTTCTTGCAAGTCTGTTGTACTGTAAATTTCAGGAAGCCAAATCAACGGACAAGAATATAGTGGTCAAAGTAAATGATTATCATTATCACAGTCCCTGCTCAGATACAGAAATAGTAGATATTGTCGGCATTCTAATTGATAATGCACTCGAGGCTTCTCAGATAAATGACACCATATATATTACACTGGGAAAACAATCCGGCTCTGACAATCCGTTTTTCATCACAGTGGAAAATCCCGGACCACTGGTCACCGGAAAATTTGTCCACGATATTTTTTCTCCGCGATATACAAGCAAAAAGAACTTTGCCGGTCACGGGCTTGGACTCAATGTTCTGAAATCCCTTGTAGATAAATATCACGGCTCCATTACTGTAGGAAATAATTATATTGACAACAAAGATAATACCGGACAAATGCAATATATATTTTTTGAAATTGAAGTTTAATAAGGGAGGCAGCAAGCTATGACACAATCAGAAACACTTTTTCAGGAAGCCGTCAAATATATTCCGGGAGGAGTCAATTCTCCGGTCCGGGCCTTTGGTTCCATTGGCAGCACGCCGCGTTTTATCACCAAGGCAGACAAAGCTTATATGTGGGATGAGGATGGGAACCGCTATATTGATTTTATCGGTTCCTGGGGGCCTATGATCCTTGGACACAATCATCCCTCCATCTTATCCGCCGTACTGGAAGCATGCACGAAAGGCTTAAGCTTTGGTGCTGCAACCAGACAGGAAGTTACCATGGCAAAACTGATCTGCGATATTGTTCCCTCGATCGATATGATCCGCATGGTCAATTCCGGCACGGAAGCTGTGATGAGTGCCATCCGCGTTGCCAGAGGATATACCGGCCGGGATAAGATCATTAAGTTTACCGGCTGTTATCACGGCCATTCCGACGGTCTTCTGGTCAAGGCCGGGTCCGGTGTAATGACAGCAGGAGTTCCGGACAGTTCCGGTGTTCCTGCATCCGTCACCAAGGATACCCTCACCGCAGAGTACAATAATACGGACAGCGTCCGCACTCTCTTTAAACAGTTTGGAGAGCAGATTGCGGCAATTATCGTAGAACCGGTTGGTGCTAATATGGGTGTTGTTCCTCCGGCTCCTGGATTCCTTCAAAGTCTGCGGGATATCTGCAACGAATACGACAGCCTGCTGATCTTTGACGAAGTGATCACCGGCTTCCGTCTTTCCCTTTCCGGTGCACAGGGCTATTATGGGATCACACCGGATCTGACTACCTTCGGCAAGATCATTGGTGCCGGTATGCCGGTGGGAGCATACGGTGGACGCCGGGATATTATGGAACAGGTTTCCCCGGTTGGTAATGTATATCAGGCAGGCACATTAAGCGGCAATCCGGTTGCAATGGCCGCCGGTATTACCCAGCTCACCCTTCTCCGGGATCACCCGGAATACTACACCCTGTTAAACGATACCTCCGACAAATTTTTCAATAAAATAAAGGAGATCCTTCTTGAGAAGAATCTCCCGTGGCAGGTAAATCATGTCGGTTCCATCGGAAGCCTGTTCTTCACCGGGCAGCCGGTCACCGATTACGCCAGTGCAAAAACCTCTGACGTAACAGCCTATGCCCGTTACTGTAACCGGATGCTCGATCATGGCATTTATATTGCTCCGGCCCAGTTCGAAGCAATGTTTCTGTCCCTGGCACATACTCCGGAGGATCTTTCACATACTCTTGACGCTATGTGCACCTGTTTATAATGCTTCCGCATCTTCCACCGAACACTCGGTAAAAGAAAAGTAAAATGTAGTCCCTTCGCCCGGCTGGCTTTCCACAGAAATGTCACCCCCATGGCGGAGGGCTATTTGTTTGGCGATCATCAGTCCAAGCCCTGTTCCATTCTGATTCTGCCGCAGCTTTGAGGTATAAAATTTTTCGAAAATACACGGAAGCTGCTCCTCTGAAATTCCAATGCCATAATCCCGGATCTGAATCCATAAACGCACCCAATCCTTTTCCTGCTGCCTTTCCATCGATATCTCGATCACACCATTTTCATCGGAAAACTTCACGGCATTGTCTACAATGATCAGAAACATCTGGCGAAGCCGGTCATAATCCCCCAGGATCAAGCAAGGCTCATTTTCCGGCATCTCCACCTGAAATTGAATCTTCTTATCCTGCCCCAGCACATGTCCGTGACGAACCACATCACTGAAGATCTGGATCAGACTGACAGGTTCCTTTTCAATCTGAAACTCCGGATTCTGCATTTTAGATAAGATAAAAAGATCCCCTACGAGTCGTTCCATCCCCTGGCATTCCTGCACCATACGCTGATAATATTCCTGCTCCTGCTGTTTCCCTGATACCACACCGTCCGCCAGAGACTCGGAATATCCCCGCAACACCGTAATGGGAGTCCTCAGCTCATGAGATACATTTGCAAAAAAGTCCTGACGCACCCGGTCCAGATTATCCCGTTCCTCATTGATCTGCCGCAGGCGGCCTGCCAGCTCATCCAATGCACTTTCCAACTGCCCCATCTGTGTGTCACGCCGTACAATATGCTGTTCACTGTAATCTCCGTCCACAAGCCGCAGAATGTCTTTTCGAATCCGTGCCAGAGGACGGGACAAATATTTCGATGCTCCCAACGCTATAATATACGATATAAGAAGTGCCATAGCAGCACTAAGTGTCAAAAGATACTTTCCCTGACGCACTCCCATCTTTTGCCGGTCCAGCATACTGACCATCATAACGGCCCCGGCAACTTCTCCGGACGCCTTATCAATATAGACAGGAATTGCGATTCGCAGGATTACCATACCATATATCTTATCAAAATTGGAATTGTACGCCTTTTCTCCCTGAAATGCCTGCTCCAGGACATCATACATTTCATCGGTCAGACTTGCAGTATCGGCATTGGTATAATTCTCCGTCAGCGGCCGGGATGCTTTGTCATTACTGACGATCCACACGTCAATCTCATCGGCTCTCTGCAATTCATCAATATCAGCAGCATATTTGGAAAAGCGGTCCATTTTTTCTTTGCGGGCCAGTTTCCCCACTCTTTTGGCAATTACCTCCCCCTGCCGGCTGAGAGTCTCTGTATAAGAACGCATATAATTATTTTCATATAATTTCAGAAAGATCACACCGATCAGAGTCACTGTCAATGCCAGTACCACTACAAATGACAGATAGATCCGCACGATAATATCATTTCTGCGAAACATATGCATCAAACGCTTCATCTTTCACTCCATTTTCCTTAATCCAGACCATCAACCTCAAATTTATACCCTACGCCCCAGATTGTCTTAATTCCCCAATCCGGATGATCCACAGAATCTAACTTTGACCGGAGACGTTTAATATGGGAGTCAACGGTACGGCTATCCCCGTAATAATCATATCCCCAAAGGCTATCCAGCAGATTATCCCTTGTAAATACTTTATTCGGATGACTTGCCAGCGTCCACATCGTCTCAATCTCCTTTTTGGTCAGAGGTATTCTCTGATCATTCACCTTAAAGGTATATTCCTCCAGATTGATGTAAAGATTTTTAATGCGGATTATGCCCTCTTGTTCCTTTGTCTCCTGAGGCGGCGTAATTCTCCTGAGAACTGCCCGCAGACGTGCCATAACCTCCCCCGGACTGAACGGCTTTACAATGTAATCATCTGCGCCGATATCCAGTCCCATGATCTTATCATAATCCTCGCCTCTGGCTGTGATCAGTATGATCGGTACACTGGACTCCCTGCGGATCGACCGGCATACCTCATATCCATCCTTGAGGGGCATCATCACATCCAACAGAATTGCTACGGGCTGATATTCCTCAAAAAACCGCTCCGTCTCCAAACCATCCTTAGCAATGACCGGCTCATATCCTTCCTTTTGTACATATGCGGCTAAAATGTCAGTAATGTCTTTATTATCATCTGCAATTAATATGTACTGCATAATTTCTCCCTTCCTTTCACCAGATTTTCTTCTGCATGTAGCATTTATACATAGTTTACCATAAAAATACGGAAAAATTATGGCAATTTTTTTCAAAAGATGACATGATTTTGCCACGGTTATCCCATATGCTGTTAATATAAGCACAATGTATAACATATATATATTGATTTTCATTTAGAAAGGTATGGTTTTATTATGCGTAGAAAAATAACATATCCGGCAATTGTTTTTCTGCTGCTTTTTTCTCTTATGACGGATACCGCATCTGCATCCACCCAAAAAAACCGCAGCAGAAAAAAAGAGGCTCAAGCCCCTTACACCTTAAATATGACCACCTCTGACCTGCTGCTGGGAGACAGTTTTATTCTTACCGTAAACGGTACCACGGAAGAAAGTGTTACCTTCAAAAGCAGCTCCAGTGATGTGGTCTCTGTCGAACCGGAGGATGACAGCATCAGCTGCAAATGCACCGGAGAGACCGTGGGTAATGCCACAATAACAGTTAAGATCAAAGAAAAAGGATTTCTTTTCTTTAATAGCACCGCTACCACCCTTACCTGTAAGGTTACCGTGAGTCCAAAGGCTTCCAGCATACAGTTCAACCGCCGGCAGCGCCGCATGGCACCAAACACCAAAAGAAAAGTCCGGGTCACGCTGCGGCCAAGTATCACAACCGAAGTTCCTGTGTTTTCCTCCTCTGACCCAAAGATTGCCAGAGTGAATGCCGCTCAGAAGATCGTAGCCAAAGCTCCCGGTATCGCAGTCATCACAGCGACGATCCAAAATGGCAATACCGCCACATGCCGCGTGATCGTATCTGACAGATCCAAAAGATCTGATTAACCGTAAGCGATATTTTATTGACACGTCAAAAGACCGGAAAAGGATTTCTTCCCTTTCCGGTCTTTTCTATCGCCCGCTGTGAAATAACATCTGACAAAGTTCCATTTCCTGTTTTGTCTTGCGGCTGTTAAAAAATGTCACTGTCCCCTCCTCCTGCTTGGGATTCAGCAGGTTCTTTTGTGCAAGACGTCTCCGCATTTCTCTGGCGGTTCCCGGACCACCATCATAAATGGTTACCCCTTCTCCCGCAATTTCCTGTATCATTTTTCTCACAAACGGATAATGTGTACACCCCAGCACAATACCGTCAATAGGTTCCTGTGAAACCTTTTGCAGGAGCTCCTGCAAATATGTACGCAGATCCTCTCCTGCCAGATCTCCCCGTTCCACAAACTCCATCAGCCCCGGACAAGGCAGAGGCACAATACGGATCTGATCCTCATAACGCGCCATCAGTTTGCGAAATTTCTCCTGGCGGATCGTCATAGGCGTTGCCATAACCACGATCCTGGCTCCCGGCTTTTGAACCGCCGCCGGTTTGATCGCCGGTTCAATCCCTACCAGCGGAAGCTCCGGATACATTTTGCGAAGTACTGCAACTGCTGCACTGGTTGCCGTATTGCAAGCCACCACGATTCCCTTGGCACCCTGCGCCATCAGCTCCTCCACATGGCGGATCGTCAGCTCCCGGATCACCTCCGTGGGCTTCGTACCGTAAGGCGCATTAGCAGAATCCCCGAAATAGATATAATCCTCCTCCGGCATTACTTTGACCAATTCCCGAAGTACACTGATCCCGCCCATACCGGAATCAAATACTCCGATCGGACATTTTTTTAATTTTTCCAGATTATCTGTTTCCATCTCATTACTCCTTCAAGCATCCATTCTTACAGAAAAACGCCGTATCGGCGTTTTTCCTGTGCGAAAAATACTTCTTGACTGCATTCTGCAGTCTTAGAAGTATTTTTCGCACTACTCCTCCTCCACATGCTCCAGTCCCTGATTGATAATCGCCCGGACATGGGCATCTGCAAGAGAATAGAAAACGGACTTTCCTTCCCTGCGGCTCCTGACCAGTTTATTTTGTTTTAAAATGCGAAGCTGATGAGAAACGGCTGACTGGGTCATATTTAATGCCGCTGCCAGATCGCATACGCATACCTCTGCTTCAAAGAGAACAAATAATATCCGGATCCTGGTAGAATCTCCAAACACTTTAAACAGCTCTGCCAGATCATATAATACTTCCTCCGGCGGCAGCTTTTCATTTACTATATTTAACAATTCCTGATGCACCTCAATACTGTCACAACAGTCCAATGTAATATGTTCATGTTTCATAATATACAAATCCCCCTCCGTTCCCACATATGATAAAAGCCAATTACTATTAGTATGTAGGAATCGGAGAGGGATGTCAAGACATGTTCTTCCTATCGTCTTTTATAGTCTTTTGACCGATAATGCCCGGATGGCATTCAATACTGCGATCACCATAACTCCCACGTCGGCAAAGATTGCGGCCCACATATTGGCAATACCCAGGGCACCCAGGATCAGACAGATCACCTTAATTCCAATCGCAAAATAAATATTTTCGTATACAATACGGATACATTTTCTGGCAATCTTGATCGCCTTGGCAATCTTCATGGGATCATCATCCATCAATACGATATCTGCGGCTTCAATCGCAGCATCAGACCCCATGGCTCCCATAGCGATACCGATATCCGCTCGGGAAAGCACCGGCGCGTCGTTGATGCCATCTCCGACAAACGCAAGTTTTTCCCTGGAGCGCTGCCCGGCAAGAAGCTTCTCGACACCGCTCACCTTATCTGCCGGAAGCAGCTCCGCATAATATTCTGAAATGCCCAACTCTTTTGCCACATGCTCTGCCACATTGCGGCGGTCACCGGTGAGCATCACGGTCTTGCGGATTCCGGCTTTATTCAATGCCTTGATCGCTGCTGCCGCTGTCGGCTTTGGCTGGTCAGAGATCAGAATACTTCCCGCAAAGATCTGATCCACTGCCACATAAACAACGGTTCCGACTTCATTTAATTCCTTATAGGAAACACCAAGCTTTTTCATAAGCTTATCGTTACCAACGGATACTTCTTTTCCGTCAATCGCAGCCTTTACACCATTGCCGCTGATCTCTTCCACATCCGCAATGCGGTTCTTATCAATGCCCTTTCCATAAGCCTTCTGCAGACTGCGGCTGATAGGATGGCTGGAATAGCTCTCTGCCAGTGCGGCATATTCCAGAAGCTGATCCTCACTCATTCCCTCCGGATAGATAGAGGATACCGCAAATACGCCCTGTGTCAGAGTTCCTGTCTTATCAAATACAACACAGCTGGTCTGTGCCAGTGTCTCCATATAATTAGAGCCCTTTACCAGTACACCGGAACGGCTTGCTCCACCGATTCCCGCAAAGAAACTGAGAGGAATACTGATAACCAGCGCACACGGACAACTAATAACCAGAAATGTCAATGCACGGAAGATCCACTCGCCCCAATCCGGCGCAATATGCAAAAACAGAATACTTACTAACGGAGGAAGCACTGCCAGTGCCGCCGCACAATAACATACGATCGGTGTATAATAATGGGCAAATTTCGAGATAAAGTTCTCAGAACGGGACTTTCTGGAGCTGGCATTCTCCACCATATCCAGAATCTTAGAAACAGTAGACTCCCCAAACTCTTTGGTGGTTTTAATCCGTAGCACTCCTGTCATATTAATGCAGCCACTGACGATCTCATCATTAACCTCTGCCTCCCGCGGAAGGCTTTCTCCGGTCAGTGCACTGGTATTTAAGGTACTTTTTCCTTCGATGATCACACCATCGATCGGTACCTTTTCTCCCGGCTGCACCACGATCACACTGCCGATCTCCACCTCATCCGGATCAACCTGCTCCAGCTCCCCGTTCTCCGTTTCCACATTGGCATAATCCGGACGGATATCCATCAATTCGCTGATGTTGCGACGGCTTTTGCCTACCGCATAGCTCTGGAACAACTCTCCGATCTGATAAAAGATCATTACGGCAACGCCCTCGGTATAGTCTCCCAGTGCGATTGCTCCAATCGTTGCCACTGCCATCAAAAAGTTCTCATCAAACACCTGACGGTTCATAATACCCTTCACCGCCTTGCGCAGGATATCATAACCGATCACCAGATACGGAATCATAAATAAAGCAAACCTGATATATCCTTTTACCGGCAGCAAAGAGATCAGTCCCACCAATACAACCGCTATGATAATACGGATCATGGCCTTTTTTTGTTTCTTTGTCATAGCTTCACGCTCCTTCCTATCGACCGTGCTTTTTAGCAGCGATTACAGGAAAATTTCGCAGTCATCTTCTACTTTCTTACAATTTTTTAATACATCCTGCATTACGGTCTTTGGCTCAGCACCCTCCTCAAAATCAACAGACATCTTTAGTGTCATAAAGTTCACAACGGCATCCCTTACACCATCTGTAGCCTTCGCAGCCTCTTCCATCTTATTTGCACAGTTTGCACAGTCAACATCAATCTTGTAAGTCTTCTTCATAATTATCTCCATCCTTTCAAATATATATGTTTTTTCTTTTCATCATATGAACAATCATTCATATGTTTGATTATATTGTACCAAATCTTTTTCATATGTCAATACATAAAAGAAAAAATTAAGGGAATGTCTCATTCCTTTGGAGTGAAACATTCCCTGATATCATTTTATCTATTCTGTTGATTAGCGATGCTGCTCAAATGCACTCAGATCATAATTTTTAAGATTGCCTGTGATACTTCTGTCATCAGCCTCATCGATCAGCTTATCACGAACCTTCTTCGTCTTCATCGGATCAGCATAACCACTTGGACCGCCCACACAGCCGCCCTCGCAGATCATACCCTCTACGAAGTCCTCCGGAAGTCTGCCTGCTTTCAGCAGAAGCATAGCCTTTTTACATTCCATGGCTCCGTTTGCCTTAAATACCTTGGCATCTACTTCCTGATCTGTCTCCTTCATATATTCCAGTACGGAAGCAGTCACACCACCGGCATTACCATAACGCTTGCCATAAGCGCTTGACTCCTGATACTCGTTTGGAGCCGGCTCCAGCTCAACATCCTTTGCCTTCATGATGGCACGGATCTCACTATAAGTAAGAACAGCATCTGCATTGCCCTCGATCTGCTGATCTACTACCTCTGACTTTTTACCGATACATGGTCCGATAAATACGGTATAGCAGTCCGGCTCCTTTGCCTTAAGCATTCTGGAGATCATACACATCGGTGAAACTGTAGTGGAGATCAGATCTGCCTGCTCCGGATAATGCTTACGGATCATATTAACAAATGCCGGACAGCAGGATGTGGTTTTCTTCTCACCTGCATGATATGCTTCCAGCCACTCTTCAGCCTCGCTCTGTGTAGTCATATCTCCACCGAGACCAACCTCGATCATGTCTGCAAAGCCAACCTTCTGCAGTGCGATCTTCCAGCTCTCCATGGTAATGTCAGGACCAAACTGTCCCTCTGTCGCAGGGGCTACCATACCATAGACCTTCTTGCCCGCTTTCAGTGCACCGATCACATCCAGAATAAATGTCTTGGAACCGATCGCACCAAATGGACATTTGTGGATACAGTGACCACAGCGGATACACTTGCTCTCATCAATTACGGAAATACCAAGATCATTGTATGTAATGGCATCTACCGGACATGCAAACTTACATGGACGCTTCAGATGAGCGATAGCATTGTAAGGACATGCCTTGGCACACATACCGCACTCTTTACATTTATTGGCATCAATGTGGGAACGCTTCTCTCCGGGACTGATGGCACCGAACTTACATGCATTCACACATGCCTTACCCAGACAATTCTGACAGTTGTCCGTTACAACATAACTGGAAATCGGACAGTCCTCACATGCGGAAGAAATAACCTGTACAACATTTCCATTGTCCTCCGGACCAGGAGCTTTTCCCTCTGCCAGACGAATACGCTGACGGATAATCTCACGTTCTTTATAGACGCAGCAACGGAACTGCGGTGTTGGTCCAGGTATCATCTTACGTGGCAGGTGATCTCTTTCCTCCTCCAGAGTGCCCTCAAAGGCCAGCTTTGCCACCTCATAAAGTACATCATGCTTGATTCGAATCACATTTTCATCTGCAAACATTTTTTCTCTCCTTATCTTGTCAGTTGTTTGTGAGTATAGTATAACATAGATTTGCAGATAATGAAATTATTTTTCTATAAAGTTTTTTAATTGATATTTTTTCATCTTTGACCGATCTTCAGATTCGGTACTGCATTCAGATCCAGACCATGACGTGTCCCTGCCATATACTCATAATATCCCTGGGAAGCGATCATTGCCGCATTGTCTGTACAATAAATCGGAGACGGATAGCAAAGTCCCAGTCCCGCCTCATCGCATGCCTGTTTCATCGCAGCGCGGAGTGCCGAATTGGAAGCTACACCACCGGCCACGGCAATTCGTTTCTCCCCAAGCTTTTTGGCGGCTCCCACGGCCCTTCCCACCAGCACATCAACTACCGCCTGCTGGAAGGATGCTGCCACATCCGCTCTATTTACTTCGATGCCCTTCATCTCACATCCGTTCAGATAATTTAAAACCGCTGATTTCACGCCGGAAAAGCTGAAATCAAACTCACAGCCGTCAATTTTAGCACGAGGGAACTCAATGGCATAAGGATTTCCTTCCTTTGCCGCCAGCTTGTCAATCTTTGGACCGCCCGGATATCCCAGACCAATGGCTCTGGCAACCTTATCAAACGCCTCTCCTGCCGCATCATCATGGGTATAACCGATAATTTCAAATTTACCATACTCCAATACACGGACCAGATGAGTATGACCTCCGGATACCACAAGACACAAAAACGGCGGCTCCAGATCCGGATGCTCCAGATAATTTGCCGCAATATGCCCCTCAATATGATGCACACCCACCAGAGGCTTTCCTGCCGCATAGGCAATTGCCTTGGCCGCACCGACACCGACAAGAAGTGCTCCCACCAGTCCCGGACCATATGTAACACTGACCGCATCAATCTCGCTAAGCGTAACCCCGGCATCCTTCAGTGCCTGCCCGATCACCTGATTGATCCTCTCCACATGCTTACGGGAAGCAATCTCCGGCACTACGCCTCCATATAATGTATGAATATCGATCTGGGAAGAGATCACATTGGACATAACGGTCCTTCCGTTTTTTACTACGGAGGCTGCCGTCTCATCGCAGGAGCTCTCAATTCCCAATATCAGTATATCTTTTTCCATGATTCTATCCAAGCCTTTCTCGCGTATATTTCCTATAAATTATCAGAGAAGAAAGGATGACACCACATCCCTTCTTCTCCCTCTTTCAATTTCATTTTTACTGCTTTTCCGCTTCCTCCGCTGTGATCTGCTGCCAGCCAAGGATCTTCCAGTGTTCCTTGCTGTCCTTGCGGCAGATATATTTTGCATAGGATTCTGTGGTTTTTGACTTTTTGGAGGTCTCCAGTACGGAAGCAACCAAGGTAGCTTCTTCTTTTCCCTTGACCTCTGCATATTGAACCTGATCGTCCTCCTGTACAATATAGGAAGAAATATGATTTTTGGAATCGTCGAATTTCTTAATATCCTTTTTTAAGGACTGATACATATCTTCCTCTGAATTTCCCTTCTGTCCCAGGAATTCATCATCATACAGCCGACGAAGCTGCTGAAATAATGCCTTTTGATCTTTCTCTTTCATATTAGTATTGTACAGGCATTTGTTGATACGCCAGAAAAGCTTCACAACTTCCGTTGGCGTCCCCGGATATTCCAGATCCAGATCCTTTGCCAGAAGCTTGCCCACCTCTGTCTTTGGAAGGCTTGCCTCTGCCTTTTCCTCTGCTTCCTTCTGCTGATAAGCACGAACACCGATAAAGATTGCCAATGCTGCCACAACAACAACGACAAACACCGTCAGAATCTTTTTTGTCATTTTGTCCATGATCGTCACCTCTCCTCCTCTTCATCAACGAAATCAAGAGTTTTACTCCACTTGTCTCTTGCGGCATGCGCATCCGGAAAGATCTTTTTGACTTCCTTCATATAATCCTCCGGATGAAGCATCGACGGACTGTAATGTGTCAGCCACATTTCCCGTACCTCTGCCTTTTTTGCAAGTCTTGCTGCCTCGTACATTGTCATGTGCTTAAATTCTGCTGCTTTTTTCTGTTTGTCGTGATCTCCGTACATCCCCTCACAGATGAACAAATCGGACTCCAATGCATTCTCTGCGATAATGTCCACAGGCCTTGTATCCGTACAATATGTAAGCTTAATGCCTTTTCTGGCCGGTCCGATGACCATATCCGGAGTATAAACCCTTCCCTCCTGCTCTATGGTTTCTCCCTTCTGCAGGCGGCTCCACAACTTTAATGGAACCTCATTAGCCTTGGCAAGCTCCGGATGAAACTTACCGCCCCGCGGTACGGTAATGGTATATCCGTAACAGGTAACGTTATGATTGACCCGAAAAGCTTTAATATGATATCCGTTCACTTCCAGCTCCTGCTCTTTCTCGCTGAGCTCTATAAATTCAATCTGAAAGGGAAGTCCCGGCGCAATGACGCGCAATGCATTGACTGTTTTCTCCAGTCCCTTGGGACCGATCATGGTAACCGGACGGGTCCGGTCTGAATTGCCCATGGACAGGAGAAGCCCCGGCAGACCACTGATATGATCCCCATGATAGTGGGTAAAACAGATCGTATCGATGGGATTAACACTCCATCCCTTCTCACGAATGGCGATCTGCGTCCCCTCCCCACAATCCACCAGAAGACTACTGCCCTCCAGACGTGTCATCATTGCCGTGAGCCATCGTCCCGGCAGGGGCATCATTCCGCTGGTTCCCAATAAACATACATCTAACATAATCCACCTCTTCTCATCTCTGAAAGAACCCGTGAACTATTGTATCACAACTCCGTTGCTTCTGTCACCATTGGCGGTATAACAAATTTCTTCACCATCTCATCATAACAGTCCTCACAAAGCAAAAACGAATGAATTTCTCCATCCCGTTTGGAAAAATATCCCCACTGCTTTTTTCCTTCAAAGACATCCTCTCTCAAAATATCATTCTCGTATTTTAAAATACGTCCACAACCATTACAAAATAATTTTTTTTCTGCCATCTTTATCCTCCAGTCTTCCACAGCCGGGCTATCGCCGCTTCCTTATCTTCTCTTACAGCAAGTATATCCCGTCACATCATTTCTGTATAGTGGAAAACACAGGAAGATAATGAGAAAAACACTACTAATGCAATATCTTTATAATGTTTTCTGCATAATCACGGCATGCTCCTGCGGATCCCGGTAATAGTTTTTGCGGACAGAAATCCGATCAAATCCTGATTTATCATAAAGTCCTATGGCCGAAGCATTACTCTCCCGCACCTCCAGCAGGATCTGCTCTACACCTTTAGTGGCACATTCCCGAAATGCCTGATGCAAAAGTGCTTCTGCAATCCCCTCCCGGCGGTGAGCCGGATCCACAACAATGTTACACAGATCTGCTGTTTCAAAGGAACACCAGAGCACACAGCTTCCAACAACCCTGCCATCCTTCACTGCAGTCAGATATATTTTGTCCTTATCCTGCAGATGTTCCATATAATCTTTCTCACTCCATGGATGGGCAAAATTTTCTCTCTGTAACGCTGCCGCCTCTGCCATCTCCGTTGCGTCCATATGTTTAATTTGCATTTAACTTCTCTTCTCTTTCTCGTTCCGCCTGGGATTTACGCAGATAAACCGGCCGGTGCTCTGCCGCTGTTTCAATCCTGCCCTGATGATAATAACGCTCTCCCAGTGCCGCTACAGCCGCCGCCCTCTGTCTCGACAAATGACAAGGTGCAAACTGATACTCGTTGACAATCTCCTCCCGGATGATCTCCTCATAAACCGGCACGCCGTCTCCAAGAAAATGAATCTTAACGGGATATTTTGCCAACTCCTTCAACAGATCGTGAATATCCATGGCGCACTGGTCAATAACACTGACCAACTCTCCTTCCCGCATTTCGTAAACTCCGGTATATACTTGATTTCTCCTTGCATCCATAACCGGGCAGATAAATCCATCTGCCTCAGCAAGCTGATAAGCAAGCCCCTCTAATGTCGGCACCGGAATGACCGGCTTGTCCAACACAAGTCCCAGTCCCTTTACTGTTGCAGATCCGATCCGGAGTCCGGTAAAGGAACCCGGTCCAGCTGCCACTGCTATGGCATCCAGCTCCTCCAAAGGAATCCCGGCATAATCTACAACCTCCTTTATCATAGGAAGTAATGTCTGCGAATGCGTCTGTTTATTATTGACTGTAAACTCTGCCACAATCGCATCCCCGGACAATATCGCTGCAGATGCTACCAGCCCGGAGCTGTCTACGCCTAATATTTTCATTTTCTATCACGCCTTTCTGATTAAGTCATCTTTTAACTATAGTGATTTTTCTGTAATCAAATCCTTTTTCAAGTACTTTTTCTATCTGAATCTCTGTCACATGCTCCGGGATCAGTTCTTCAATCAGAGACGCCCACTCAATCAGACAGACTCCCTTCCCGAAGAAGTAATCCTCATAGCCAATCTCATCCATTTCCTCCGGATCTGCGATCCGGTATACATCAAAATGATACAGAGGCAATCTCCCCTGCTCATAAATCTGCATGATCGTAAAAGTGGGACTGCTGATCGGCTCCTCAATCCCAAGACCTTTTCCAAAGCCTTTGGTAAAAACAGTTTTTCCTACGCCTAAATCACCATTTAACAATATGATATCTCCGGGTTTACAGTTTTCTCCCAGTTTTTTCCCCAGATCATAGGTGTCCTGTTCCCGTAAGCTTTCTATCACCTCTGTCATAAATGTTCCTCCTGATCCTTCTCCTCATCCTGATGTGCTTCCTTCTGTGCCGGATCATAGTCTGCATATTCCTTTACCTTTGCCGTTACAAAGGCTTTGATCTCCTCAAACTCTGTTCCACATTGATCCTGCGGAAAGATAAATGCTCTGACTGGGGACATATACACATAAACAGCTTTGGCCGTACTGGTAATCTTGCGGACATCATACCATTTCACCGATGCCTCCTGCTCCCCCTGGGACACTGTAATTCCCTCTGACGACAATATATAATGAAGCTTTGCGTTGATGTCCTTATTTTGTCTTGCCTGTGCCTTGGACTTTGAATAAAGCATCACCGGCTGTACGATCGTAAACAGACATCCAATAATAAATAATGCGATCCGGGCCGTGGTATCCATCACACCGAAGCGCACTGCCAGAATGATCCAGCAGGAAAGACTGATCACCACCCCAAAGATTCCTGATATATTTCCATAGGTATGTCTCATGGAAAACGCATACAGATCTCCTGCCGTAAGCTCCACGTCAAACTCTATTTCCTTCATAAATTATCTCCTATTCTTCATCTTTGCATTTATATTAGCATTATAGCAGAATATAGCGAAAAAACAATATATACAAATTCTCCGTCATATGTTATCTTTAAAATCAGGAAATACTTTATGGGTATAATATATGTAAAAACAAGGGTTATTATATCTGCGTTTCCCATATGGCAGATATAAAAAGGGGGATTTTTATGATGGATATTACAAATATGAGCGTAGACGATATCCGCGAACAAGTGGAACAACAGATCGACTTCGACCGGCTGGAAGAGCTAAATGCCCATCTCGAGAAGGATATCCGGGGCATTCTTGACTCCTGCGGATTATATTACCGGATCTTTTCCAGAGTAAAAACGAAAAGCTCCATCAGTAAAAAGCTTTATAACGGTAAATACGGCACAGAGGAGAATCCCAAAAAAGTACAGGATCTGATCGGTCTGCGTATCGTTTTATACTATTCGGATGATCTGAGCATCGGACGGGAAATTATGGAAAAAACATTTTTGCGTACCGGAACCTGGTCACGAAATGATTTCAATGCAGCGGAATTCCGCGCCACAAAGATCAACGGCGTATTCCGTCTGCCTTCCGACCATTTTAAATTATACACCAGCGAGCTCTGGGATCTCCCCATTGACACAACCTTTGAGATCCAGTTCCGCACGGTATTCTTTGAGGGCTGGCATGAGATTGAACATGACATGCGTTACAAAAGCCTTCTGCCGGATGACAAATTCTGGGAAAACAGCGAGGATCTCTCCCGTATCCTTCACTGTATCCTTGCCAATCTGGAGTTGTCTGACTGGTCCCTGGTACAGCTTTTTGAGCATCTCTCCTATAATCATTACCAGAACGGAAACTGGGATCTGATGCTTAAGAGCCATTTCCGGCTGCGTATGGAGGATAAAGAACCTCTCTCCCCGGCCATCACAGCGCTCTTTGATCAGGACCGACGCTTGGCAAAGCAATTCTTCAAATGCGAAAAGATCGTACTTGTACGCGAGTTGTTAAAACAGGATTATATTCCAAAGATCACTTTTGATCTGATCATCCGCCTGCTAAACGAAAGTGTAGTCCATGATGACCGTATCACCGCATATTATCAGGAGCATGACCCTTTGGCTGTCAAAACACCGGCTCCTGTACGCCAGGCTCTGAAGCCTTTGGACCAAAGCACCCTGTTCCACTTGGAAATTCCTCTTTTGCACAAGCCAGTGCGCGAACTTAAAACAGAATTTAATAACGCTTCCCACATCATTTATCGATGGATCCGTTATAAACTCAGCTATATCTTTCCTGATCTTCCGGCCGAGGTAGAAACTCTGCACCGTCATCTGCCCGGTTATGATGTCAAATGCATCTGGGATGCAGAACAATATATTATGGAAGCAGAATTTTCCTATATTGATGACAAAATGCCCGGAACATTATGGCATATTACCGCCTCTCTTCACGGAGACAGCACAAAGGACAAGGAACCTCTGATGTTCCGTCACCGGACAACACTTCACACTCCGACAACAGCTCTCCATCGGGAGACATTCAGCAAACCATCTTATCTTTCAGAGCTCTCCTCCAAGATCGGTCTGATGGATCAGGAACGCCTCGGAACCCAGGGACGTTTTGTAAATACGCCGGAAGGCTTTGAAGCGTTAGAGCATCTGCTTCACGATCCGCAAAGACGCCTGCCGGTGATCGTAATCACACAGCACGAGGCTGTCTCTCCTGAAAACATCAATGATTACCGGGAGGGCTATGACATGAACACATTCCCAGTCAACGGAACACGTCTTGCGAAAGTGATCGGGCTATACTCCCATGTTTATATGTTGGATCAGAAGCTGACTAAAAATCTGTCGGTCGAAGGACAGAACGCCAAAGTGATCCATGGAGGCATCCTGATATTCTGGCCGGTTTCCTCTCACCGTGAAACCACCGTATATACCAGCCGAATGATCCGGGAAGCTCATTTTGACTACAATCGCTTTGCCTATCATGAGCAGAATTTCAACGAAAAAGCATTCCGCTCTAAACTGGCACAGATCATCAAGGATGATCATGTCACTCATTAATAAGAAGTTTTTCTTCTCAGTCCAGGGTTATCTTCACTGTTCTGTGCTTCTTTGAGCTGCCGCTCTCCCTGCACAAACGTATTTTTAACCGGTCACCCTGTTCGTGGGTGGACAAACACAGGCTCAGGTCCTTCATGTCCCCGATCCTGTTCCCGTCAATCGAATAAATTCTGTCTGCAACCCGGATTCCGCCATGATAAGCAGGAGACTTCAATGCGACCTCCGTAACATATACACCATCGTTGTCACCGGCGTCTTTTCCACGAATCCCCAGGTATGCTGCCTGTTTATGATCTACGATTGCCTGCGCTGTTGCTGCAATATCCGTCACCGAAACGAAGGACCAGTTGGTTTCCCCTGTGACATCCTGATAGGAATCTGTAATAATGCCTACAATCCTTCCCTCCACATCTGCCGCAAATCCATTTCCTCCCTCTGTATATGCAACATCCGTGGCATATACAGAAAGATTTTTATCTACTGTCTGAACGGAAAGATCTGCATTCACGATATTTCCCAGCATTACAGACTTCATCAGACCATTGGGACTTCCAAAAAGAAGAATCCTGTCGCTTAACTTCGGAGACAGCTCTGCGGCATATTGTGTAAAATCCATTTCCTCAACTTTCTTCATGACGCTTTTGGAAATATCCTTTCCGTCCACACAAAGTACGGCGATTTCCGTATTGCGGTCCACATCAACAAGCTCTGCAGCTGCCTTTGTTCCATCTGCAAATTCTACCTGAAGAACCTTCTTTTCTACCATAGAAGATAGCTGCGTTAATATATAAAGAACATTTCCCTTTCTTTTAAACACAAGGCCGCTCTGTACCTCATCCCCTTTCTGGTTTTTCTGATACCAGCTTTCCGTATGTACCTCCCCCACAGATACAACGGATTTGTTACACTGTATGCCAATCTGTGCGATCCTTTTCCAATAATCCTCGTATGCGGCAATCTTATATTCATCGGATCTCTTTGCAAAACCGGCCTGCTTTTCCTGCGTATTGCCGGTATTTTTCAGGAGATTTGCCCGATAGATCCGGGCATCCCTCTCTCCCAGAATGTCCTGCACCTTCCAAAATGCTACCGATGCAACCACTCCAAAAGCAAATGCAAGAACGATCACATGTATAATTCTTTTTACAGACAATGAATGCTTTTCCAAACCTTGCTCCCGCACCGCTTCCTGCAGAAAACAATATTCTCCCCCTGCTGTTTTCTTTTTTTCTTTCATCATAATATATCATTCTCCAATTTCTATGATAACGGTTTTATATAAAGATTATCACATATATATGAATAGTTTATGAATAAGCAGTAAATATGATATTGCAAAATTATCTTGCAGTATCTTATCGGTGTGGTGTATGATGATAGTAATTGTATTGAAATGAGGTCTAAATGAATGAACGAGAAAGTATTACAGACATTAGAATATAATAAGATCATTGACCAGCTGGTTTCTTTCGCCTCATCTCCATCCGGCAGGGAATTTTGTCAAAATTTAAAGCCTCAGACAGACCGTGACTGGATTGAAGCATCCCAGAAGGAAACCTCCGATGCACTGACTCATATTCTGACCAAGGGGGAGCTTTCCTTTTATGGAATTCAGGATATCCGACCTTCTTTAAAACGGCTCGAGATCGGATCATCTCTGGGAAGTCACGAGCTGTTAGATATTGCAAAGCTCCTTTCTGCGGCTGCTTCGGTCAAGAATTACTTCCGTCAGGCACTCCGCGAGGATGATTCCACCGGAGATTCCCTCGACGAACGTTATCAGCTGATCGAACCGTTATCTCCTCTGATGCAGGAGATCCGCCGGTGTATTCCGGAGCATGATGTCATTGCAAATGATGCTTCCACCGGACTCGCCCAGGTACGCAGACAGTTAAAGCTGACCAACGACCGTATCCACGAGCAGTTAAACAGTATTCTCAGCAGTTCGGCTCGCAGCATGCTTCAGGATTCCATCATTACCATGCGAAACGGCCGCTATTGTCTGCCGGTCAAAGCCGAATACCGTTCCTCCTTCCGCGGAATGCTTCACGACCAGTCTGCAACCGGATCCACTCTTTTTATTGAGCCGGCCGCTGTCGTAAAGTTAAACAACGATATCCGTCAGCTTGAGCTGCAGGAGCAGGAAGAGATTGACAAAATTCTTGCGGATCTGAGTAATCTCGCCGCAGACCAGTCTTTCTTTCTGGCGCAGGATTACCGTGTTTTATGTGAACTGGATTTTATCTTTGCCCGTGCCATGCTCTCAAAAAAAATGAGAGGCACAAGGCCTCTCTTCCCGGCAGAGGGATATATTGAGATCAAAAAAGGTCGTCATCCCCTGATCGACGCCAAAAAGGTGGTTCCTATAGATATTCATATCGGAAAAGATTTTTCTCTTCTAGTGGTAACAGGACCGAACACCGGCGGCAAAACGGTCTCGCTGAAAACCGTAGGTCTCTTTTGCCTGATGGGACAGGCAGGCCTTCATATTCCGGCATTCGATAACTCCTGTCTGAAGATCTTTGATGAAATTTACGCTGATATCGGCGATGAACAGAGTATCGAGCAGAGTCTGAGTACCTTTTCCTCTCATATGGTCAATACTGTATCGATTCTGGAAAAAGCAGATTCTAACAGTCTGGTGCTTTTCGATGAGCTTGGTGCCGGTACCGATCCTACGGAAGGTGCCGCTCTTGCCACAGCGATTCTTGCAAATCTGCACAAACGAGGCTGTCTGGTCATGGCAACAACCCACTACAGCGAATTAAAGCTGTATGCTTTGCAGACACCGGACGTCCAAAATGCCTGCTGCGAGTTTGATGTCTCAACGCTGCAGCCAACCTACCGCCTGTTGATCGGTATTCCTGGCAAAAGTAACGCATTTGCAATTTCCGGCAAGCTCGGATTATCCCCGGAGATTATTGAAGATGCCAAAGAACGTGTCTCTTCCGATGCACAGAACTTTGAAGATGTCCTGAGTGATCTGGAAGCCTCCCGGATCAAACTGGAACAGGAGCATAAAACAATCTCCGAAAACCGCAAAGAAATTTCCCTGCTCAAAAAAGAGCTTCGCGAAAAAACGGAAAAGCTGGAGCAGTCCCGTGAAAAGATCCTGCAAAATGCCAACCAGGAGGCAAGTCGTATCCTTGCCGAGGCAAAAAACGTGGCAGATGACACCATACGCAAGTATACCAAATGGGCCAAAAGCGACCGTCATATCCAGGAAATGGAGAAGGAACGAGCCGAGTTGCGGAACCGGATGAACAAACACCAGAACCAGTCCGGAAGCAAACCACAGAAGACAAAAAAGAAATCCCTCAAAGCTTCTGATCTGATGATCGGTTCTAATGTTCACATATTAACATTAAACGCAGACGGCACCGTCAGTACACTTCCGAATGAGAAGGGCGATCTTTTTGTGCAGGCCGGTCTCTTACGGACACAGGTCAATATCAAGGATCTGGAGCTGCTTCCGGAAGAAAAACCAAAACAGACAGAAAAGCGTCACAGCGGAAGCGGAAAGATCCGTATTGACAAAGCTGCTTCCGTCCATCAGGAAGTAAATCTCATCGGTATGACAGTGGATGAAGCAATGCCTGTGTTAAATAAATATCTGGATGACGCTTATCTGGCCCATATGACTCAGGTAACCGTGATACATGGGCGGGGAACCGGTGCCCTCCGCAAAGCCGTCCATCAACAGCTCGCCCGTCTGAAATATGTGAAATCTTATCGCCTTGGCGAATTCGGTGAAGGCGATATGGGCGTTACCATTGTAACGTTCAAATAGAACAAGGAATGAAATGGAGAAGATGAAATGGCTGAAAAACAAAGAATTTTAATTGTAGACGACGACAACAACATTGCTGAGCTTGTTAGTATGTATCTGGTCAAAGAATGCTTTGATACCCACATTGCCAACGATGGAGAAGCTGCTTTGGCTACAATCGAAAGCTACCAGCCAAATCTGGTGGTTTTGGATATCATGCTTCCCGGCATCAGTGGATATGATGTTCTCCGGGAACTTCGCAAAACCTCGAATCTTCCTGTCATCATGCTTTCCGCCAAAGGCGAAACATTTGACAAAGTTCTCGGTCTTGAACTTGGAGCCGATGATTATGTGATGAAGCCCTTTGACACAAAAGAGCTGGTTGCCAGAATTAAAGCAGTTCTGCGCCGTTATACTACAGAAACAACCGCACAGCAAGCCGAAGCGATTCCAAAAGAATGCGTTACCTATCCGAACCTGATCATTAACCTCACTGACTATTCTGTTTACTATTTCAAACAGAGAGTCGAAATGCCCCCAAAGGAACTGGAGCTTTTCTATTTTCTTGCTTCCCATCCAAATCAGGTATTTACCCGCGAACAGCTTCTGGATCATATCTGGAGCTACGATTACATCGGAGATACCCGCACCGTAGATGTTCATATCAAGAGACTTCGCGAAAAGTTTTCCCAGCCTGCCGAATGGAACATAGCCACAGTATGGGGGGTTGGATACAAGTTTGAATATCACGGATAAATCACAGCTTTGAACGGAGAATTCCTATGAAACTATCAATTCGTTCTATTTATGTTACCATCTATCTGCTGCTGGCAGCGGTAATGTTTGTACTAATTCATTTTTGGGGCGTTCATCTGGTATCAAACTCCCTGATCGCGGAACGAAAAGCGGCACTTTATGAAGAGGCCAGTTCCCTTTCGAAACGATATTTTTTTAATGTAAAATCCATCAATCAGTTTGACGACCAGACGGAATCCTCTCTGCGGGAACGCCTGTCTTCCCTTCAGACTATGAGCCACGCCCGCTATTTTCTTGTGGACAGTACCGGCAGGATTTCTGTGGATTCCACAGCCAGAAACAGTCTGGAGGGACAAAACTTTAATGATCTGAACCCGACATTCTTAGATAACGACACCTACATTGGACATTTAAACAGCTCCTATCTCCCTCAAGAGTCTCTGTCCATCATCTATCCGTTGTCTGAGGACTACGATATGAATGGATATCTTGTCATTATGACCCCCTTAAAAACGCTTCGCGCCAACGCACGCCAGCTTACAAAGGATTACCATATATGTTTTGTCGTGTTTTTCCTAATACTGTTATTTACCTTATTTGGATTATACTGTCTGACAGTTCACCCGCTCCGTCAGCTTTCCCTGACGATCCGGGAATATTCCCGTGGACATTACAGTACCAAAATAAAGCACCTTCCTCTCCGGGAATATGACTCTTTGTCAACGGCAGTCCATAATCTGGCATCCTCAGGCAAAAATGCAGGAGACTACCAAAAAGACTTTGTGGCAAACGTCTCCCATGACTTCCGCTCTCCCCTGACGAATATCCGGGGATATATCGGTGCCATACTGGATGGTACGATTCCACCTGAAATTCAGGAAAAATATCTTAAAATCATCTTAAGAGAAACAGATCGGCTGACAAAGCTGACAGAACAGCTTCTGGAAATGAATCGTTACGAAAACAATGGTATCATCTTAAATTACAGCACTTTCGACATCAATGAGGTCATCCGCAATGCTGCTTCCAGCTTTGAAAAGCATTGCACCGAGAAAAAGATCTCCATTCACCTGATCTTCAACACACCATCCCTGTATGTGGATGCCGACCGCGATAAAATATCACAGGTGATCCAAAATCTCATTGATAATGCAGTAAAATTCAGTTCACCGGATTCGTCCATTGAGATACAGACTACCGTACAAAAAGATAAAATCTTTGTCACTGTCAGCGATCACGGCATCGGCATTCCGGAGGAAAGCCTTCCACACATCTGGGATCGTTTCTATAAAACGGATGTCTCCCGCGGAAAGGACAAAACAGGCTCCGGTCTGGGACTTGCCATCACCAAAGAAATTATCGATGCCCACCGTGAATATATTCACGCCACCAGTATTCTGGGAAGCGGTACTGATTTTTCTTTCTCGCTGCGACATCATTCATCAGGAATATAAGTTTTCTATTTCGTCTCAAAATATAGAATATACAAAAAAACCGGATCAGAAGCCTCTGCCCCAGATCCGGTTTTTTTTATTTGTTGATACTGATATTTATTTATTCTCTTGTGCCAAGTACACGGGCAATCTCATACTCATACTCGTCAATGGACTTTGTCATTGCAAATGCCTCGTCTACATCTACATCATAAAGCTTGCCGTTCTTATATCCAATCAGACGGTTCTTTCTGCCTTGATCGATCACATCAACTGCATAAGCACCCATCATAGAAGCATAGAAACGATCTCTTGCGGTCGGGCTTCCACCTCTCTGGAGATGTCCGAGGATCGTTGCTCTGGTCTCAATACCGGTAGCATCCTCAATTTTCTTAGCCAGCTCATCCGAATGACCAACACCCTCCGCATTGACTACGATCTGATGTGTCATGCCAAGCTCTCTGTTCTTATGAATCTGCTCCAGAAGTGCATCATAGTTATTGTCAAACTTCTCCGGCAGAAGAATCTCCTCTGCACCATTTGCAATACCACACCACAGTGCAATATATCCGGCAGAACGTCCCATAACCTCAACAACGCTGCAGCGCTCGTGTGAATTGGAGGTCTCACGCAGTCTGTCGATAGCTTCCATAGCCGTATTGACAGCGGTATCAAATCCGATCGTATAATCTGTATATGCAATGTCCAGATCGATCGTACCCGGAATACCAATAATGTTTACACCAAATTTGGACAGATTCTTTGCTCCGGTAAAGGAACCATCTCCTCCGATGACGATCAACGTCTCAATCCCCATCTCCTTACAGATCTCTGCCGCTTTCTTTTTTCCTTCTATCTCACGAAACTCTGCACTCCGGGCTGTGAACAAAAAAGTACCGCCATGCTGCAGTTTTTCTGAAACATCCTTAAATGTCAGTAAATCCATCTCCCGGTGAAGAATACCATTGTATCCTCTGCGGATACCATAAACATCATATCCTCTGGTAATACCGGTACGGACAACCGCACGGATGGCCGCATTCATGCCTGGTGCATCTCCTCCACTTGTAAGTACTCCGATTTTTCCTTTCTTTGTGCTCATTTTTTCCTCCATTCTGCCACAAATGACCATGGCATCGTTAATTATTTCTATGTATGATTTATGCAGATCCCCAAAATACCCAGAATATGCACAAAATATAATAATATGCACACATTTCTATTTTATTATGATACGGAAGTATTTTCAATCCCTTTTTCAATATTTTTCAAAAAACTTTTCTAATTTAAAGAAATACTCCTATTCATGAAATAATCTTTATTACCTATTTTCATATTTTGTAAAAAAGGGCTGATTTTTCATCAAAAGTATGATATAATTGTGACATATTGTTGGCAATAGGCAATATAGCCAACATTGATCATAAAAAATTGTATATTTTCGTCACTTGCATTATTTCACAATCCGTACGATAATGTAATTAGAGAAAATATGTAAAGATATGTCTAAATATTGATTGATTATTTATAAGACATGATCAGAGGGAAAGAGTAAGAACGGTTAGCATATTGTTCCCAATTATGAATAATATGTAATCCAAAAGGAAAGGGATGAATGTTATGATGTTTAACACCAGTGAGTTAATTCTCGATGCAGTTATTTTATCGATTGTGGCCAGCACGCCTGAGGGCATTTCGGGCTTTAAAATTGTTCAGAATGTCCGCTCAAAGATTGATGTACCGGAGAACACATTCTATCCTTTGTTAAAGCAGATGCAGGCCGATGGCTATCTGGAAGTTTATCATAAGGATATCGGTGGCCGTAGCCGTCGTTTTTACAAGATTACAGATGCCGGGCGCGAGCATCTTACATATTGTCAGCAGACCTGGAACAATTATCTGCAGGGTGCCAGTTCCCTTTTAATGAATGGAACTGCACAGCCTGCTGCAGCACCTACACCGGCTCCTCAGCCACAGACGGCTTCAACATCTCAACCACAGCCGGTTCCTGTAATGAATGTGGATCCTCAGGTGACTCCTGTTTCCGGTTCCCAGCCGGTCCCTGTGATGAACGTAACTCCTCAGGTGACTCCTGTTTCCGGTTCCCAGCCGGTCCCTGTAATGAACGTAACTCCTCAGGTGACTCCTGTTTCCGGTTCCCAGCCGATTCCTGTAATGGAACCGGTTTCTCAGGCAGCTCCTGTCCCTGAACCACAGCCGATTCCTGTAATGGAATCGGTTTCTCAGGCAGCTCCTGTCCAGGAACCACAGCCGGTTCCTGTAATGGAATCGGTTCCTCAGGCAGCTCCTGTCCCTGAACCACAGCCGGTTCCTGTAATGAACGCAACTCCTCAGATCAATCCGGCAACTATGCAGCAACAGCAGAATGCAGCTGATACAGAAGATTCTTTCCATATCGGTGGTGCATCAGATGCTATGCTGGATTTTGATTTTTCTATCGGGGATGATGACGCTGTAAATTCCGATGATATGGGATTTTCATCCGATGGGGATTTATTCGAATTTGATAGTATACCGGCATCATCATTTATTTCTTATGACGATGCTCCAGCCGAAACGGCACTGGAGCCGGCTCCAGCACCTGTCTATCAGGAGCCTGTTGCTCCGACTATGGAAGTTGCCCCTGTTCCGGAACCTGTCAGCGAGCCTGTTGCTCCTGCTATGGAAGCTGCTCCGGTTTATCAGGAGCCTGTCAGTGAACCTGCTCCTGCTGTAATGGACGCTGTTCCGATTGCAGAACCTGTTGCTCCTGCTATGGAAGCTGCTCCGGTTTATCAGGAGCCTATCAGCGAACCTGCTCCTGTTGTAATGGAAACAACACCGAACGCAGAATCTGTAGCTCCAGTTGTAGAAGAAGCTCCGGTTTATCAGGAACCTGCCGATGAACCTGCGACAGAGACAATCAATATGAATGCACAGCAGCCTGTTTACCAGGAGCCTGCTGATGAGCTTGCTACTGAGACAATTGATATGAATGCAGAGCAGCCTGTTTATCAGGAACCTGCCGATGAACTTGCCACGGAAACAATCGATATGAATGCTCCGATAGAGGAAATAGCCGCTGACGGCGTCTCAGAGGAACCTGTCGAGGACGATGAGGCAGATTTTCTCGCAGAAATGGCAATGGGTGATTCCGAAGAAAACGAAGAAGAAGATCTTCCGGAACTGGAAAGTTCCGTGTCTGACATTGCTACAATCAACGCATTGGAAAGCATGCTGACACAGCTGCGTTCTTTCGAATCTGTTATGGAAGCTCATCCAGAACCAAAAGTCGCTACGGAAGATGCTTCTTCTAACTTAAATATCAATGATATCAATGCGGTTGCTGCAATGTTAAATCCATCTGAAGCAGATTCCGCCGAAGATAATACTGCTACGCAGGAATCAACCTCTACTCCGGTTCGATATGCAGAGGTTCGTAATAAAGAAACCGATGATTCCGTCAACAGCCTTGTAGATCTTTTAAAGGATGATGACCAGCCAAAGAAGCGTGGTTTCTTTGGACGTAATAAAAAGAAAAATGTTTCAAAAGAATTTATTGCAGATACTCCAAGATCATCCTCTACACCTATACCGGTACCAAGTCAGGTTAGAGCGAAATCCGAGTCCTCACCGGTTCCTACTTCTTCTTCAAGAATGCAGGAGGTCCGCAATCCGGACAGTGACGATTCTGTCAACAGTCTTGTAGATCTCTTAAAGGAAGATGATTCTTCCTCCAAGAAGAAAGGACGTAAATCGCGTTCTGCTGCCGATGAATTCAGAGCGACTGCTGCAGATATCTCTGCAATGTCAAGTTCTGTACCTCTTCCAAAGCAGACATCTTCCTCGAACCCACTGCGGTCACTTTCTTCATCAACACCTTTACGGGTGTTCTCTTCCTCCAATCCTGTCCGGGCATTTTCTTCATCCCGACCGGTTGAACCTGTTCCAAAGGCAGAGAATTCCCAGTCAAAACCGGTATCCAGATCAAGCTACCGCGAAGTACCTGATGCCGATGCAGTTGGCGGTTTAGCAGATCTTCTGATGGAAGGAAAACAAAACAAATCTGCAACACCAAAGATTTTCAAGCAGAGAATGGTTTCCAGCTCACAGCCTCTTGCAGGAGTTTCCTCTGAAACTCCTGTATCAGAGACATCTTCTTCTGAACCACAGGCCCATAAGCCGTCTGCAGCAAAGACCTTTGAAGAGAAGGCTGCCGCTCCAAATGCAAAACCGGTGGAAACCACTGCTACTATTACAAAGCCTTTAGAGGCTAAGGCAATCAGCACAAAGCCAACCGAGGCAAAACCGATAGAACCAAAATCTGTTGAAACAAAAGCTGTTGCTACTCCAAAGCCGGAGGCTGCTGCACAGACCCCTGCTGTTGAACCAGAGGAAGCTCCTATGGATGATTTCAAGCGTCGTCTGTTACAGGCACACCTAATTACCAATGAGAATGACAATAATAAATAAATGATATAACATATACCTATTCATAGTATCCATTGCTTTCCGGCAATGGATACTTGTATAAAACCGTATTTTATACAAAAAAGGGGAGGAAAAAATGACAAAATTCGAATTTTTAGGCGACTTAAGCCGTCTGATCGCTGACCTTCCGCAGGAAGAAATCGAACAGGCGATGGAATATTATGAAGATTATTTTGCAGATGCCGGACCGGAAAAAGAGCAGGAAATCATCCGTGACTTTATCTCTCCGGCTTATATTGCAGAACAGCTTCGGGAAGCATCTTTACAACGACAAAAAGCTGCTGCACAGGCAAGCGTACAGGAAGAAGAAAAGCAGGCAGCAGCGGCCAGAGCACAGGCGGCGGCCAGCAAACCACCGGTATACTCCCGAAAGCTTGCCGCACAGGCTCAGAAAAATGCTTCTATGGCTACTTCAACCGGATTTGTAACACAGACGCCTACAGTCAAAACAAAACCACCGGTTTCACCGGCTCAGGCTGCCGCTTCAATTGCCACCGCCCCAATATCAGGACAGGCTGTTTCCACACCGACCATGCCGTCGGGAGCTTCTGCGGCTCCGGTAACACCGGGAAATCCGGTGCCTCCACAGCCGCAAAATGCACCTACGATTCAGAGACCACAAACTTTTGGACAGGCAGGGACAGCATCTCAGGCAGCTGCGGCTTCCATTGCAGCTACACCAACTCCAGCACAGGTTGCCGCTTCCCTCTCCGGCGCACAAACACCGGCTCAGGCTGCCGCTTCCCTCTCCGGCGCACAGACACCGGCTCAGGCTGCGGTACAGGCTTCAGCATCATCTGAACAGCCATCTAAAGCATCTTCCATGCGTAACTCTATCTTCCGCGATGATACTGAAGAAGACAAAAAGAAAGCGGAAGAAGAATTGGCAAAGCGCAATAAAACAAAAGTTGATATTAAATCAATCAACTCCACTACCTCCAAGGTAAATAAAAAACAATCCAAAGCCGAAGCAAAACGAAATGCAGCTATCGAAAAAGCAAATAATGCCGAACGGTACAGCAGTTCCAAAAAACTGGTCATCGGCATTGTGTTATTGATCACATGTCCGATCTGGCTGACGCTTTTGGGTGTCATACTCGGAGTATTTTTACTCGGAGTATGTGCTGTGGCCGGATGTATCCTTGCCGGCATTGGATGTTTTGCCGCAAGCCTTTCATCCATTGCTCTCACACTTTTAGCATTGCTCTCCGTTCAGATTCCAACCGGTATCTTTACACTGGGAAGTGTATTATTCCTGTTTGCTGCGGGATGTGGATTATGTTTTCTCGGCTACAAGCTGGCGACACGAATCCTTCCCGGTGCATACTTCAGTATCAAGGTATTATTTAACGGAATCAAAGCAAGACTTGCTCGTCTTGCTCTCAAATAATCTGATAGATAGAAGCAGATCATTGCTTCAGAATGGAGAATAGCATGAATAATAAAATTAAAATCATTATTGCAATCGGCATTATAGGCATTTTGGTCATGGTAGCGGGTTTTGTTATGGGCAGCGGCCCATCATCCATCCCTGCCATTTTCTCAGACCAGAACCTTCCGGAAGGATCTGCTGCCATCAGTGATGTGCAGACCGGCGATATACGTTCCATCGAATTAAATCTGTTTTCCAGCAAGATTTCCATTAAATCCGGCGAAAACTTTGATCTCTCCGGCAGCGGTCAGTTTGATGGTTATGTTTTAAATGGCATATTATATGCAGGTGCCACAGAAGCCAAAAGATCAGCAAATATCTTAGGAATGAAATTTAATGTCCCATCAAAATGGATTTGCGGTTATGGCAGTTATGTTCTTGTCATTCCTCCGGATGCAAAGCTCGATCAGATTACCATTAACACAAACCATTGTGATATCACATGTGATTCCCTGATCGCCAGCAAGATTAATATCAATGTCAAACATGGAGATTTAAAGATTGACCAGTTGCTTTCTGCCGACAACGCATCTGTTTCGGTAGATGGTACATTAGATGCCGCTTCCTCACAGATTGCAATAAATGGAAATATATCTGCCAATAAGCGTCTGAGCATTGGTACTTCCGGCGCAGCAAAGGACAATACGATGAATAACACAACCATTTCCAATAAACGTGGTGGTATTACTTTGTATGGTAAGTTGACAGGAAACTCCTCTCTGCAAAGTAACCATGGAAATATTGAGGCAGCCTTATATGGCACCCATGCCAATTACACACTTCCGGCAGCCAATGCAAATCTTTTAATCCATGAGTCTGTTGCATCCACCGCTAAAGAGACAAATGAGGATGATACAAAACTTTACGGTACTGTTGCCGTAGATGCCTCAAAGGGAAATGCGTCCATCTCCTTTGAGCAATAACATTATTTCTACATAAAATTTATACCGGTTTTCAGAGATTGGAATATATCAATCTTTGAAAACCGGTTTTCTTTTGTTCATATTCGTCTTGACAGAACATATTATACGGCGTATAATATCACCATATTATATGGTATATAGTATTATATGCTGTAAAGTTAACTAACCAGCAACACGAAAGGAGTTTTTCATGGTATTTAACACTGGCTCTGCGCTATTGGATGCCATTGTGCTTGCCGTTGTGGAACGTTCCTCCGAGGGTACCTACGGTTATAAGATCACGCAGGACGTCCGTTCCGTTATAGATGTTTCTGAATCAACGCTTTATCCGGTACTGCGCAGACTCCAAAAGGATGACTGCCTTTCTGTATATGATAAGGAATGCGGTGGCAGAAACCGCCGTTATTACCAGATCACAGAACAAGGCCGGGTACAGTTAAACCTCTATCGGCAAGAATGGCACAATTATTCCCACAAGATCAGTCAACTGCTTTTGCACACTTCATCGGACACAAGATTATAAATGAAAAGAAATGAGGAAAACTATGACCAAATATGAATTTTTAGGAGATTTAAGCCGTTTATTAGCGGATCTTCCGGAAGAAGAACGCAAACAGGCTCTGCATTATTATGAAGATTACTTCGCCGATGCCGGAGAAGATAACGAGCAGGCGGTTCTGACGGAGCTGGGTTCACCAGTGGAAATCGCAGAGCAGATCAAAAATGATAACACCGAAAATATTTCCTATGGAGAAGGTACTGTTTCTCGCGCTACAGATGCCCCCCAGTTATACGAGACATCAGAACACGCGCAGAATAAACATACACAGAATACCTCCGAGACGGAGGATGGCTGGCATAAAATGCACGGTTCGCAAAATACCGGTTCATCAAACAATGACGGATGGAATCAGACTTCCGGCAATTATGATAACGCAAATGGAGATCAGGCTGCTTATCAACAGACAGGGCAGCAAAAATCCGGCTTTTTTGCCAGAATGGACCACAACAATATTCTCATAATGATTGTTGTGCTAGTCATCACCTCACCGATCTGGGGAACCGCACTGGTTAGTATTGCCGGTATCCTTTTAGGTATTGTAAGTGCAGTTATCGGCATCTTCGCCGCAATGATCTTTGGCGGTGCCGGGTCTGCCATCGGAGGCGTCGCCGCAATCATAGGCGGGATCATCGGTATCATTGCCGGAAAGACAGCCGGAGGCATCCTTACTATCGGCGTCGGATGTCTGTTATTTTCTCTCGGCTCCGCTTTCTGTTACCTTGGAATATTCCTTGTCATCCGATTATTTCCGTTACTCTGGAAACAACTTCAACATTTTTGGGACTGGATCACAGGAAAGCTTACAGGAAAGGAGCAGTCTTATTAGACGAGTGTAAATTATGAAAAAAAGAAATATATTTTTGTTTATTTTGTCCGGAATATTTTTCATTGGCATATTGTGTATCATTGCAGGAATTCACATGGGAGGAACTCTTTTTTCCTTTCATCTGACCCCAAAAACATCATCAAAGGCATATACAGAAAGCGGCTTCATGACTCTGTCGGATAAAGAGAGTTCACAGATCACAGGCTTCGATTTCGATATCCAGGCACAGGAGGTCGTGATCCAGTCCGGAGATTCTTATGGCATTGAAACAGAGAATGATAATGAAAATAACCGCTATCACTCCTACATCAAAGATGGTATCTGGCATGTAGAAACTCCTGACAATGCCAGGGCGAATGTTACGATTCTCGACCACACCGTCTACATTCCTTTTGGACATAGAAAGGCAAATGCCAGTCCCTATACGATCACACTCCCTTCTGATGTAACCTTTGACAAGGCAAAAATTTCCTTAGCCGCAGGCGAATGTCGTATCAAAACTCCCCTGACAGCCGGACAAACTACTATTAAGATCGGTGCCGGTGCATTAAGCGCAACGCAGTTGCAGTCAGAAAGATTAAATATCAAAATCGGTGCTGGGGAAGGTATTATCGACAACCTTCAGGTTACAGAAAAGTGTACTACAAAAGTAGGTGTTGGAAATCTGGAACTTGGAAAAACGAATATCGTTTCCAACATTCACAATCTGAATTCTGAAACAGCCATGGGAAACACAGAAATCACAGGAAAACTAACGGGAAACAACACATTAAAATGTTCTACCGGTAATCTGGATCTGACATTGGCCGGAAGAAAAAGTAATTATAGTTTCAGTACAAATACCACCATGGGAGACATTACCTTCGAAAAGGACTCACAGTCCGAAAACACATCTACTGAGAATTATGGCGATGTAACCCTCAAATGCAGTATGGGAGCCATCACGGTAGATTTTATGAACTAAAAAGAAACTGATAACAATTCATGTACCAGTTCCTTTTCTGTTATTATTTATTGTGCCAATGCAGCCGGTGAAGCTGTCCGTCTCTCTCTGCCTCCAGAAAGCTGTTCTGGCGTAATGCCTCGTACAATACGATCGCAACGGAATTGGAAAGATTCAGCGAACGGATATTATGGTTCATAGGAATGCGGATGGCATTTTTTTCATTGTCCACAAGGATTTCCTCCGGTATACCGGCGCTTTCTTTTCCAAACATAATATAGGCGTCCTCCGGATAAGAAACATCAGTATATGTCTGATGCGCCTTTGTCGTGGCCATAAACATATTGCCGGCAGCCTGTGGATTCTTTTCGAGAAAATCCTCGTAACAGTCATAGACTGTGACATCCAGTTTATCCCAGTAATCCATTCCCGCTCTTTTCAACATTTTATCGCTGATCTGAAACCCCAGAGGCTCGATCAGATGAAGTCTGGAGCCGGTCGCACAGCAGGTACGGCCAATGTTTCCGGTATTGGCCGGTATCTCCGGCTCAAGAAGTACAATATTTATCATACATTTCCTCTTTTCTAAACAGCCACTCCGATACTACTTTCTATGCCTTTCGATAAACCGCTCTATCCGCTCCAATGCAACCTTCAGATCATCAATGGAATACGCGTAGGAGATACGAAGGAACCCCTCCCCGCAACGACCAAAGGCAGTACCCGGTACAACTGCTACTTTTTCTTCCTCCAGAAGCTTTGTTGCAAATTCATCCGATGTCATCCCAAACTCCTTAATGCTTGGGAATACATAAAATGCACCAAACGGTTCAAAGCACTTCAGCCCCATATCACGGAACGACTTCATCAGGAAATTTCTCCGCTGATTGTATGCTATTCTCATACGCTCTACATCATCATCCCCGTCACGCACAGCGCTGATGGCTGCATACTGACTCAGGGTAGGTGCACACATAATTGCAAATTGATGGATCTTGAGCATCTGCTTAATGATAGGCTTCGGTCCGCAGGCATATCCCAGACGCCATCCGGTCATAGCATAAGACTTGGAAAATCCATTGATCACAATAGTTCTTTCCTTCATACCCGGCAAAGACGCAATGGATACATGGTCTCCGCTGTAGGTCAGCTCAGAATAAATCTCATCTGAGATCACATAAAGATCGTGCTCTCTGACCACCTCTGCAATATCCTCCAGATCCTCTCTGGTCATAATGGCTCCCGTCGGATTGTTAGGAAATGGCATGATCAGAATCTTAGTTTTGTCTGTGATGGCATCCAGAAGCTGCTGCTTCCTTAACTTAAACTCATCCTCTTCCTTTAACTCAATGATCTTTGGCACACCATCTGCCAGAACGATACACGGCTCATAGGATACATAGCTTGGCTGTGGCAGAAGAACCTCATCTCCCGGATCAAGCATGGCACGAAGTGCCCCATCAATGGCCTCACTTCCACCGACTGTCAGATAAATCTCTCCTGCCGGATCATAAGATAACCGGAAACGTCGTTTCAGATAATTGGCAATCTCCTCCTTCAGCTCTTTCAAGCCGGCATTAGAGGTATAAAAGGTTCTTCCCTGCTCCAGGGAATAGATTCCCTCTTCACGAATATGCCATGGTGTATCAAAATCAGGCTCTCCTACACCGAGAGAGATCGCATCCTTCATCTCACTGACGATATCAAAAAATTTACGGATGCCGGAAGGCTCAATACTCTGTACTTTCTTAGATAATGGGTCTCTCATGGGGTAATCAACATCCTTTCTGAATCGTGCTTTTCATCGGTCATGATCAGACCGTGCTCTTTGTATTTCTTAAGTACGAAATATGTCGCGGTACTTGTAATATACTCCAGTGTAGACAGCTTTTCCGTTACAAAACGGGAAACTTCTTTCATGCTCTTTCCCTGAATGACTACGGTCAGGTCAAAGCCACCGGACATCAGATAGACACTTTCTACCTCTTCAAACTTGTAGATTCTCTCTGCTACTTTATTAAATCCCATATCGCGCTGTGGTGTTACCTTTACCTCGATCAGGGCAGTAACCTTCTCACAATCTGTTTTATCCCAGTTGATCAGGGTCGGATAACCGCAGATCACCTTGTTATCCTCCATCTCTTTAATCTCATGCTCAATGGTATCTGTTCCTGTATTTAACATCGCAGCCAGATCCTCCGTAGACCGGCGGCTATTCATACTGATCGCATCTAATATCTGTTTCTTGATCATATCAATATCCCTTTCCTTTCATTTGATTCTTATTTCCTACTGATAAATCTTATAAAGCTGATCACTACCTGCCGGTTCCAGAAAACGTGTTTCTTCTCCGCTTCGAATAATACGGTCATTGCCCTCTGTGGCTCTGCCTATAACAGCAGCCGGTATCCCCTGCTCTGCCAGCTCATCCACCAGTTTGTTACCGTGCGGTGTCCCGATCAGCATACTTCCGCTGGAGATCAGCATGTATGGATTGATATCGTAAAACTCACACAGCTCAATGGTTTCCTGCCGGATCGGTATCTTGTCCAGATCAGCGATGATCCCTACGCCGGATGCCTCTCCTACTTCCCACAATGCACCGAATATGCCACCCTCGGTAACGTCGTGCATTGCTGTGACACCGGCATTTACCGCGACTGCAGCCTCCGGTACCACCGAAATATAATCTCTCATAGCCGCTGCCGCATCGATGATCTGCTCCGGTATCCGTGTCAGCAGCTCCTCCCGCTTCTCCTCTGCAATAATGGAAGTGCCTTCCAGCCCTGCCCATTTCGTCATAACAAGGTCATCATCCGGCCGAAGCCCTCCTGTAGAAACAAGCTTATCTTTTTTTACTTTTCCAACTCCGGTTACTGTAATAACCGGCCGGTTGACAACATCTGAAATCTCTGTATGACCGCCCATTACTTCAATATGAAGACGATTTGCAGCCAATATGATCTCCTCCATAAGATCGTGCAGCTTTTTCTCACGGGTCCGTGGCGGCAGGATCACGCATGTAAGGATTCCCACAGGCTCTGCACCACTGGAAGCCAGATCATTGGCAGTAATATGTACCGCCAGTGTTCCCATACCCTTGGATGCCCCTGTAATTGGGTCTGTCGAAAAAACAAGCACCTCATCCTCCGCTGTCTCGATGGCAGAGCAGTCCTCACCCACACCCGGATGCAGTAATACCTCCGGACGAAGATGCTTGATCTGTTTAAACACTGCTCTTTTCAGTACGTTCTCAGGTACCTTTCCTATCTCCATAATAATCTTACATTCCTTTCCCCGTCCGCAGACTTTGAACCGCAGACCTTCTATACTTTCGTCATCCTTCAGTCCTGTATCTTAAATCCTGTTTTTATCTTGCAACAGCCTTTCCACCGGTACTCTCCAATGTCTTCGCTGTATTTTTTTTGTTGGTATTTTCTGTAGTATTTTTGTTTGTCGTTGTATTGGTCGTATTTTTCCCGGTACTGTTTCCTGATGTACCGGAAGTATTTTTCTTTGTATTGCTGCCGGATGATTTGCTTCCCCTGCTTTGTGAACCTGTCGCAGATTTTGGACTGGCACTGGAGGTATCCTTTTTCTTTGATTTATCCGACGGAGATGAACTTGCTGCCGGACTTGCGGATCCCGGTGCCGGTGTTGCCGGCTGCTTTCCTACTGTCACATACTGTGGAGAAGCATTATATGCGCTGGTATTGACCTGTACCTTATCGGTCTGTACCCCATTAACCTTGATGATCTTCCAGAGCTTTGCTTTATAACCTACATGGGCGGACTGTGTCACAGAACGATAGCTTGCCGGCAGGTCAGGATCCTCTGTTACAACTTCTTCCCCCGGTTCAATCGTATCCGTGATCTCAGACTCAAAAGAAATCTCTCTCCCAGGCTCTCTGGTTTCATGACCGTACACACGGAAGGACAAAATCCCACCGGATGCACTTCCCATAATATAAATAGGATAATCTGTATTATTTTTAAATTTGAAATCCTTATAATCTCCGGAGATCGCCGCATCCCGTGAAACCGGAACATATGCGACAACCATGGAATGAGGCGACCGTTCAACCACCTTAAGCTCCGCATTCAGTACGGCATTGTAAAGTGTCGTTGAAACCTGACAAACTCCTCCGCCAATACCGGAAACAACCTTACCGCTGGAATACTCCGGTGCTGATTTGTAGCCATTGGCTTCTGTTCTGTCCTTGATCACCTTGATCGTGGAAAATGTCTCTCCCGGTGCCAGCACGGTTCCATTGATCCTGCCTGCTGCCGTGGCAACATTACTGGAACGCTCTACCTGGTACGTTGCATAGGTAGTAGAATATTTACCAAGAAGATCCGTACACTGGGATGCTTCCTCCTGTGTAAACTTCGGCTGTGTCACCTGAACATCTGCGTTTACCTCTATGGTATCCTTTTCTGCTGCTTTCTTGTCTAAAAGTGCCTTCTTAATGGCATCAGAGGTATTCTCAACCTGTACCTCCATACCTTCCCTTGATCGCGTCGCCTTTAACGCACCGTTTTTAAATTTCAAACGGGAATCCTTTGCTTTAATATCATATGCAGAACACTTTGTCTCTACAAAACTCTTTAACGTATCTTCATCAATCTCCGGCTCCAGTGCAACATCCTTCTCGCCCTTCTCAGCTTTACGGATCTCCTGAAACTTCTCCCAGAGATTTCCCTTCTTTCCGATCTGAAGCGCTTCTCCGGCGTAATCCTTCTCCGGGATCGTCAATCCAGCCTCCTGCGCTGTGGCTTCTACCAGATAGTCCTGCACCGAAACCACCAGACTCTGCTGCTGTCTGTCCGCAATATAGGTCTCAACCTTCTTCTGCGCCTGCTCCTTCGTAAGTCCTCCCACATCAATGGAACCGATGGATACCCCATCACAAATCTGTGTTTTATTACCAAAATTATCCTTTGCAAACAGTGTTACAATACCTGCAATCGCAACTACTGCAATACAGCCTGCCACAAAAATTGCCGTCAATGCTTTGTTTCTTTTCATAATGTCGTCTCTTCCTTATTTTTGCTTATTACATTATTTTAATCATATTACAGGCAAATCGCAAGTCAAAGATTTTCCCCGTATTTGACAATTTTTCGTACATTATGTATATTGAAAAAGGGCAAAACCAGCATTTTCTTATACACTGAAAAAAGCAGATGAAATACATCTGCTCATTTATCGATGAAAACAATTAACCTAAGTATCCGAGAACCATAGGAAGGACCATGGCAATAATAAGTAATATACAGATAACCATCGCAATTCTCTGCTGATTTTTTTTGTTAAAAAAGTTCATACGGCACTCCTTTCTTTGGCACTTTTACATAGCTTATCCCATACAGGAGGATGATATCTTATGCCAATTATACTCATATTCTTTATTCTATTCATAATCTGGGTCAACGTCAAGACCAAACGCGGAGCCACAGACAACTCTAAATGGGACACCTCTTACTGGGAAAAGGAACGGGAGGCCAATTTTGTCCGCAAAAAGGATATCAGCAATCTGGATTATATTACCATTTCTGAGGATGAACTTCCCTTTTCCGATACTGCCGGGGGAGAAGAAAAATACCGGCAGGATGAAGTACGCCGCACACTATCATGTAAAATCCTTAATCTCTCCGGCATGAGTAACGCAGATATCAAGCTTGCATACGGCACAGCCAACTTTCCGGAGCTTTCCATGTATGATCAGAATTATATCCTGTTGATTCGTAATCTGGGTCTGTGGGGCAGTTACCTTCACCATAATTGCGAGGGGCAGGATACCCGCGCCAAAATCATTCTGGAACGTGCCCTTTCGCTTGGCAGCGATATTAAGGATACCTATGTCTCACTGGCAGAAATTTATCTCGCCGAGCATCACCCGGAAAAGGTTCAGGAGCTGATCCGTCAGGTAGAGGCTTCTGATTTTGACTTAAAAGACTCTCTGCTCCGGGCCCTTAATGAACTTCTCCCGGACTAAAACAATCCCTTATACGGATTATCCCTTGCTTCAGTCCATTCTTCGATCCGTTCATCATAGATCTGACAAAGCCAGTCGTAGGCCTCGTCCAGTCCATCCTCTGTATAAACAAACTCCTTTACAGTCTTTTTCTTGTCAGGTGTTTTTTCAAAACAAAACGGCTCCGGCCAGATCGTCACACGAAGCACCGGTTCCGCCTCTTCCTGCTCCGGATCTTTATACTGCTCCAGCTGATAACGCATTCCCTGAAAGCTCGCCTTTAACACGGCTTTCTTATTGTAAAAGGACTTAATATCATAAATCGATTTTCTACTGTTCATTTCTCACTATGCCTTTCCTGTATTCAAGACCAAAGCAGGCAAACCCGCTTCAACTTTCAGCGTTTTCTGTAAAACAAAAATCCCATAAAAGACATCTCTGTCATTTATGGGATCGGTTAGCAGGGGTGGAAGGAATCGAACCCTCCTCTGGAGTTTTGGAGACTCTTATTCTACCGATGAACTACACCCCTGAATCGTAGTGGCAAATTCACACTGCCTGTCTAGTATACTATTCCATTTTGGTTTTGTCAAGAGATATTTTACAAAACTGCTGTAAAATGATAAGATATAATTATATTTACAGATACTCAGGAGGAATCTATGAAAATAAAGTGCACAAACTGCGGAAAGCGTTTTGATTACGATCTCTATGCCGGTCTCTGCCCACACTGTGGCGTTTATATGCGGCCGGATTCCACCGGTCATACGCAGGAACCTGTCTCTGCTCCCAGACCACATTCTACAGAACGACCTCATAGAAATACTTCTACGTCGATTTTCCCGGAATCTGTTTCCCAGAAACAACAGCATACGAAACAACGAACACTGCAAAACACCGCAACTCCGATCCAGCGTTTCCGCAGCAGCCGGGTGGTAACCATTATTTTGGTACTGATCCTTGCGCTGGCCATTATTGTTCCATACAGTTACGCTACATATGTTTTCCATGACAAGAAACAGGAGCTGATCCTGACAGACCCGTCGATCTGTGAAAACCTCAAGGGTTCGGAGACTTTTACGATCCCAGCGGAAAACGGGGACTTTAAAATTTCTATGACCGCGGTCACCCGTGACACAGACAAAACCTTTGAAACACCGGATGGCTATGAGATCCTGACGGTCCGGTATCACGTCGATATTCCATCCGGGGTTTTAGATATTTATCCGGGGCAGGCAAAGGAGAATCACCTTTTTACCAACTGGATGTACGGCACCGTCCTGTCCTATGGCGTCACCAAAAGCGGCCGTTACGTCAAACCCATTTCGGAATATGATCTGAGCCGCGTCAAAAATCTGGAAGAAAATGAACGGGAGAAAAAAGGCATCGGAGATACCATTGATTCTCAGGATGGATTCCTTTATTTTATGGTAAAGAAAAATGATTTTAAAGGGATATTGGTCAATCAGATGAATCCCGATACGGATGCATTAGTGGCCTCTTATCTCATCACAGGAATTAAACAAAAAAAATAATCTTTATAACATTCACATCAAAGGAGGCACTTTATGAAAGGGGTAACTTTCCTCATTGAAAAGCTTGTAACGACAACCTATAAAAAGCTGGGAATCAATGGAATATTGCTTTTGCTTATTTTCATTGCGATTCCTGCCAGCCTTTTCTATACAGATTATAACGGACCGGATTATCATTTTACGACAAATTACACGTTAAAGGCTGTCACAGAACCGGAAAAAGTGGCTGAAAAGGATGTTCCTCCGGCGATCGACCGTTTTGCCGATGATTACTATACGGTATCTCTGCAGATCGACAACTATTACTCTAAGGAGCTTAATCTGCCTTATCTCTCTGCATTTCAGGAGGATGAGGATAATTTTATCTCGTTTCGTGATTATGATTATTATGATGACATCAAGGGCTACGATGTAATTTCCCCTGACACCTGTATCCCTGCCGGAACCGGAATCACACTTCCATATTATTTCTCCGGCTATGAGCTGACGGATACGGAGCTTACGATCCGCCCATATGAGGATAAAGAGGTGAACGAGGGAAATACTGTTTTACTGAAATTAGACTAAAACAATATAAAAAATAATTTGTATCATTGTTCTCTCTTTTCTTTATTTTATATGATAGCAGAAAAGCGCACTCCCCTGCTGTCCTTTTCTGTCCGCCTGGATCACAAAGGTTGTGTCATCCTTCCAGCTAATGGCATTTTCATCATAGCTTGTGAGATTCTCCCTGTCAATCAGATATAATTTTTTCTTTGGGATATCAAGTACACCGATTTTTCTCACACACCTCTCTGTAAATTTTCCGAAAAAAAGAAGTTTATCTCCGGAATCATTCACCAGCACAGATCCCATTTCCAGATTTCCGTCAAATTTCTCGATCTCTGTGCGTTTCCCCGTTAATTCATCTACCAGATAAACCTTTTTCCTCTGCTCCAACAGATCATATCTTCCCCCGGTAAATGCCACTCTGTCACTGTCATCTTCCTCCGGATCCTCTGACCAGATCCGAACGTGATGATACAATTCCTGCTGCTTCCCTGTTTGCAGGTCAAGGCGATAACAATCATAATAATCCTGTATTTCATTTTCAGCCGTCAGACCTCCATCCGCATCCCCACTGTCTTTGTGCTGTTCCGTCGATATCGTTCCAAATATTACAGAATGCTCCAGTCCTCGAACAAAACAGATATCGTCCATCTTTGTCAGCTTTTCCATAGACACGGCTGTATGATCCATCATATCGATCAGATAATATACTGCATCCTTCTGTGTATCCCCCACAAGCACACAGCAAAGGTGATCTGACAGCTTTCCCCAGTTTGTGACCACATGATATTTCTGCAGGCTCTTGTTTCTGATCATGATGTCACCAAAAACGTCCGTAAGCTTTTTGGTGTTTACGTTATATTTTAACGGATAAGAATACGGCTCCATCTGTGACTCCGCCGATGCAGTAACCCAATATTCTCCGGCATCATCCTGCGACAGAGAAAAAGTATACTGTCCGTTATCTGGTACATCGTCTTCCTGAATCAGGTTATAGACATACTGATTTTCCTGATCCGATATCATATCCGCATTGATCCATCCGGTATGCTTTTTCCAGTGAAGCTTCCGTTTGATATGACGAATATTCGAAATCGGCACGATGGCATTTCCTTTGATGGAAAAATAAGATTCTTTCCCCTGTTCTGTCGAAATATAAATATCCTGATACGGCTCTACATAATGGTTCGCCGTTATATACTGTGCTTCCAATATATTCTCAATTTCTTTGACTTCAGAGATTTCAATCCCTTCTTGTTTCCTTTTTGATCCGCGTTGTCCGGGAGAAGTATTCTTTTCCTTGATCTGTTCTCTGGTGGTAACCGGCACAATGGAAATGATCCATTTGCGAAACTGTGCATTTACCCGGTACGCTGTCGAAAATAACAAAATCATAAGAGCCGCTGCTGCAATCCACCGCCATGGAGAAATACGTTTTGAAGTACCGGAAAATTCCAGACTTTCTTCGATAAAACATTCTTTAATCTCTCCATAAGCGTGTAATATCACTTCCTTTTCTGTCATTTACCGTAGCCCCCTCTCCTCAAATACTCTCTGAGTTTCCGGTTTTCTCTCCGCAGGATCGTTTTCACGGAATTGATATTCATATTCAGATCAGACGCAATCTCTGCAATGGAATCGCCAAAGAAATACCGCCTTACCAAAATGACTCTTTTGTTGACCGGCAATTTACTAAGAAAGTGGTTTATTTCTGTCGTCAGCTCCTCCCATTCTATATTTTCTGAAAAGTTCGGCATAACGGAAAAGGTCTCTTCCAGTTCCTCAAAGGATACCGTGTTTTTTTCGTCTCTCCTGGCGGCTCTTTTGTGATCCAGCCGGTTCAATGAAATATTTCTGGTAATCTTACAGACAAATGCCCGGAAATAATGGGGGCGTTCCTCCGGTATCCGGTTCCATACTGCCAGATAAGTATCCTGAACACATTCTTCGGAATCCTCTCTGGAATGCAATATATTATCGGCAATATGACTGCACAATTTATGATATTTCTTTTTCGTCTCCAGGATAGCCGTCTCCGAACGATGCCAATATAATTCTATAATGTCGGAATCTTCCATGTATTTTCTCCTTTCCTGCTCTGTCCTATAAGTAGGATTTTACGACGGAAAAGTTTCAATTTTATTGTCCACATGAGGAGGTTTTTGCAGCAAGATCTGACAACAAAATACCGTCACGACAAAAGCGCAAATTACAAAATACAATACATTTAACCTCAATGTCCCGCTGGCCATACTCTGAGAATTCTCTTGAATGACATGAATCGTAGAGAAAATGCTCTTCAAGTTTGAACAGATCGCATACGCAGACACACCATAAATCAATATTCCTCCCCAGATTCTGCCATGTTTTCTGCGAAAATAAAGCCCGGCTCCTACCGCCCCAATGAAGTATACTGATATTTTGATCAAACAATCGAGCAAAATATATATGTATGCCTCCGGATTAGGACAGTTTCCATTAAAAATACAGTTTTCCTTAAGATTTCCCAGCAGATAAATTGTCAGGCCAGCAATGATGATCATATATAAGACTGCCATCACTCTGTTTATAATATTCTTTTCTTTTGATTTTTCAAAAACATCCGTTGTCTTTTCTTCCTCTGCTGTCATCTCCTTCTGCTCATCAGGATGAGGTTCTATTGACAGCAATTCATCCACACTCACCTCCAGCTCTACCGATATCTTTTTTAAAGTCTCCAGATCAGGATAACGGTTTCCACTCTCCCATCGGGACACAGTCTGGCGTGTGACATAAAGCTTTTCTGCAAGAGTCTGTTGTGTATACCCCTTCGCAATTCTTACTTCCCGCAGTTTTTGACCGAACTCCTCCATAATTTAAACTTACCTGTCCTTTCAAATTATTTCTTTGATTTGGTAATGTTGGGATCAAAAGATAATTTGCCCCTTGCATCATTATTCTATATCGTACTAAATAAGCCAAGCACCATCCTTAAAAAGCCTGTTACCATTCCGGTAACAGGCTTTTTTATGGGCTTTCGCCCTAATAAATATGATCTCAAACGGACGTCAGCCCAATCATTATTTTATTTCTGCATGCAGACTCTGAATACTCTTAATGTCACAGCTCTCATGCTTCTTCAGATATGAGATACCCTCAACAGCCGCTCTGGCCGCTGCCACTGTGGTCATATAAGGAGTCCTTGTCTTAATGGCAGCCTTACGCAGATAGCTGTCATCGTTGATGCTGTCCTTACCCACAGGAGAATTGATGATCAGATCAAAGTCCCCGTTTGTAATGGCATCCAATACATTTGGTCTGCCCTCGGAAAGCTTGTTGATCTTCTCTGCCGGCACGCCTGCCTCTGTGATAAGCTCATAGGTATTGCCCGTGGCAACAATTTCAAAACCATTTTCATGGAATGCCTTTGCTACATCCACAATCTCTGCCTTATCCTTGCGGTTTACAGAGATCAATACCTTACCGGACATCGGAAGCTTAGAGCCGACACCCTCCTGCGCCTTCAAGAATGCCTCTCCGTAAGAAGGAGAAAGACCAAGCACCTCTCCGGTGGAACGCATCTCCGGTCCGAGGATCGGATCAACCTCCTGGAACATATTAAATGGGAAGGCCGCTTCCTTTACACCGTAATATGGAATCTTGCTTTCCTTCAGGGACGGAACCGGTGAAGGTCTTCCTGTGAGCTCTGAGGTTATGATATCTGTTGCCAACGGCACCATTCTCACATTACATACCTTGGAAACCAGAGGAACAGTTCTGGACGCTCTTGGATTGGCTTCCAATACATAAACAGTTCCATTCTCAATGGCATACTGCATATTCATCAGGCCGCGCACGTGCATTTCCTCTGCGATCTTTCTGGTATAGTCCTTGATCGTTGCAATATTTTCTGCAGAAATGTGAACCGATGGAATAATACAAGCGGAATCTCCGGAATGAACACCCGCCAGCTCCACATGCTCCATAACCGCCGGAACAAATGCATGCTCTCCGTCACTGATGGCATCTGCCTCACACTCCAGTGCGTGATTTAAGAAGCGGTCAATGAGGATCGGACGATCCGGTGTCACACCGACGGCTGCTTTCATGTAATCTGCCATAGACTCATCATCATATACGACTTCCATACCACGGCCGCCCAATACATAGGATGGACGTACCATAACCGGATATCCGATCTGGTTTGCAATAGCGACTGCTTCCTCAACATTCGTTGCCATACCGGCTTCCGGCATAGGGATCTCCAGCTTATCCATCATGGCGCGGAACAGATCTCTGTCCTCTGCCAGATCAATGACCTCCGGAGATGTACCCAGAATCTTTACTCCGTTTTTCTCAAGCTCTGCTGCCAGATTTAAAGGAGTCTGTCCACCAAACTGTGCGATCACGCCCAGCGGCTTTTCCTTTTTGTAAATTGCCAGAACATCTTCCAGTGTCAGTGGCTCAAAATAAAGCTTGTCAGAAGTATCATAATCGGTAGAAACCGTTTCCGGATTGCAGTTTACAATAATTGTCTCAAATCCAAGCTTTTTCAAAGCCAGTGCTGCATGTACACAACAGTAATCAAACTCAATACCCTGACCAATCCGGTTTGGGCCACCACCCAGAATCATAATCTTTTTGTTATCTGATACCTTTGATTCATCCTTTGCATTGTAGGTGGAATAATAATATGCACTATCCTGTGTACCGGATACATGAACACCTTCCCATGCCTCCTCACAGCCAAGTGCGATACGCTTATTGCGGATATCCTCCTCAGAGACCTCCAGGATCTGGCTCAGATATTTGTCAGAGAAACCGTCCTTCTTTGCCCGGATCAGTGCGTCATCTGCCGGAAGCTTGCCCTTGCCTGCCGCAAGCAATGCTTCCTCTTCCTCCACCAATTCCTTCATCTGCTCGATAAAGTACGCTTTTACCTTTGTAATCTCAAAGATCTCGTCAACTGTTGCACCTTTTCTAAGGGCCTCATACATCACAAAATGACGTTCAGACGACGGTGTGATCAGTTTCTTTAACAGTTCTTCCTTTGTCAGACTATCAAAATTTTTGGCGTGTCCTAAGCCGTACCGTCCCGTCTCCAAAGAACGGATTGCCTTCTGGAAAGCCTCCTTGTAATTCTTACCGATGCTCATCACTTCGCCGACTGCACGCATCTGGGTTCCCAGCTTGTCCTCTACGCCTTTAAACTTCTCAAACGCCCATCGTGCAAACTTGATTACCACATAATCTCCGTCCGGAACATATTTGTCCAGAGTCCCGTATTTTCCACATGGAATATCCTTTAAGGTAAGTCCGCATGCAAGCATTGCGGATACCAATGCAATCGGAAAACCGGTTGCCTTCGAAGCCAATGCCGAAGAACGGGACGTTCTCGGATTGATTTCTATTACAACAATACGGTCAGAAACAGGATCATGGGCAAACTGTACATTGGTTCCACCCACAACCTGAACCCGGTCTACAATGGCATATGCCTGTTCCTGCAGTCTCTTCTGTGTCTCCTCTGAAATTGTCAGCATCGGAGCCGAACAAAAAGAATCACCGGTATGCACACCCAGCGGATCAATATTTTCAATGAAGCAGACCGTGATCATATTTCCTTCCACATCACGAACGACCTCCAGCTCCAGCTCTTCCCAGCCCAGAATAGACTCCTCAACAAGCACCTGACCTACCAGGCTGGCCTGAAGACCTCTTGCACATACGGTTTTTAACTCATCCTTATTGTAAACAAGTCCACCACCGGCACCGCCCATGGTGTAAGCAGGACGAAGAACAACCGGATATCCCAGCTCATCTGCAATCGCAAGAGCCTCATCCACAGAATATGCCACCTGGCTTCGTGCCATCTCAATGCCGAGCTCATCCATGGTGTTCTTAAACTCGATACGATCCTCACCACGCTCAATGGCATCAGCCTGAACACCAATAACCTGAACATTGTATTTGTCCAAAATCCCCTCTTTATATAACTCAGAGCACAGGTTCAAACCGGACTGACCTCCCAGGTTCGGAAGAACCGCATCCGGACGTTCCTTCGCAATGATCTGCTCCAGACGCTCCACATTCAACGGCTCGATATATGTAACATCTGCTGTCTCCGGGTCTGTCATAATCGTTGCCGGATTGGAATTTACCAGCACGATCTCGTATCCTAATTTCTTAAGTGCTTTGCAAGCCTGTGTTCCGGAATAGTCAAACTCGCACGCCTGACCGATCACGATAGGACCGGAACCAATGATCAAAACCTTATTAATGTCGTCTCTTTTTGGCATAAATAATCTCCTTCATTTTGTAATTAAATGGATTGCATCCTTAAAGCTCAGCATATCACAAATCTACAGGAAAAGCTATCCCATTTCTTTTATTTATGCCCGTATTTATTTCCCCTCAGATAAAATTAAAGATTGTCTTTTACCGATTCATATTTAAACTCATAATCACCGATGGTTACTTTATCCAGATTCTCCGGCATGATCCATGCATCAAAGGTTCCTATTATTTTAAAAGACCATGTTCCATCCTTATGAAGCACCGGTGCGCTGCTTCCGTCGAATGCAATTTTATCTCCATTTTTTAAATACAGAGAAGCATTTTCTTCCACCCCTTTGATAATTTTGTTTCCATTAAATTTCTCCTCGGAAGTGACTTCCAGATAATATCCCATCGGTGAAATACTGCATTCCTTCAGGGTCGCTTTTTCTTTTCCAAACTGCAGCTCCTGCCCTTGTGCAAGATTCACTGAAGAATCTTTGCAATCTGTCATCACATCAAACGTCCATTTTCCCTGAATGTCAACCTGAGACATGTCATCCCCAAACCATAATTTAAGATCTGATATGGTGATCTGCAGATGCTTTCCTATCTGTTCATCATAATTAAAAATGGTATAATATCTGATATTATAACGATTCCATTCCTGCTTCAAACAGTCTTGACTTCCACTGGTCCACAGCTTTCCCCCAATGCCCAGACAGTCATCCTCCACAAATTCTGCTCCGGTACACTTCCGGCCCTTCTGATCCAGCATACTCCCATCGGACTTTTCTATTTTATAAACAATACCCACATGTCTTGCGTCGCGCATAATGCCCTCGGCTGTAATCTTAATTCCTGCATTTTGAGAAGTAATGTCCAATGCTTTTCCCATTTTACCTGCTATCTGAATTTCTTTTTCTGAATGGATACCAAACAGATTTTTTATTCCTTCCGGGAGCTGTCCATTCGCTGCAGCAATCCCGGCGCTTCCTGCTCCCAGAATCAGCACAACACAGGCACAGGCTTTTACAAGGGTGGTCCATTTTGTGTTATTCTGCTTCTTTCGCACCTTTATCTCATTCAATACATTCTTTTTGATCCGCTTTGTTTCCAATTCTGATAATTTCTTCCCTTCATATTCCTCTAAATCAACAGATACCTCATTTAATAATTCATATAATTTATTCATTATAATCCCTCTTTTCTGATCAGTGATATTTTCACGGCTATCCCTTTTTGTGGACATTAACAATATTTTTATTTTGTTCTTTTTTTCTGGCACGCAATTTCTTTTTCGCTCTGGAAAGTCTGTTATAAATAACAGGCTTGCTCAATTTCGCTGACTGACTGATTTCTTCTACCGATTCCTCTTCTACATATAAACGCAGAAACAAATCTCTGTCCCGCTTCGATAAACATGATAATAATGCCTCCATCTCCTCTGATATTTCATCTGCGTCTGCCACGACAGGCAGTTTTGATTCCATTATACGATCACACTCTGCCGTTTCGAGCGATACTTCCATCTGTTCCTTTTGATATTTTCTCAGGTAATCAATCGCTTTATATTTTGCAATCGCCGCGATCCAGTTTTTAAAGCTGTTCTTTTCCGGCTGAAAGGAATCTATATGATCCCATATGGCCAGCAAAACATCATTCATGCATTCCTCCTGATAGCTCTGCATACGAAACAGACTTTTGGAGATCACTGCTTTTAAAAGTCCCCCGTATTCATCAATCACATAAAGCAGTGCTTTTTCATTATGCTTCTGTAATTGATCCATATAATTTTCTTCGTTTATCTTCATATCGTTTCCTCACCAACAGACAATTTATCCGGATATTTGTGTTACACTTATTATTACGGATAAAAATACGGAAATCTATCAAAAAAGACTGCCCACACATATTTTTGTGCGGGCAGTCTTGTATTTCATTATGCTATACCAACAACGCATAATATTCCCACGGCCAGATCACCTGATCGAAACAATTTTCCATATACTCCCAGATATCGTCATCCGCATATCCCATCATCCGAAAAATAACACATACACTTTCCCTTAATTTTTCATAGGTTATCTCCCCTTTGTACCCATGCAAAAATAACACCTGCAAAAGTACGGCATACTCCATTGCCATCCATTCTAATTTTACGAGGATATCCTGCACCGGCTCTGTGCCCGGTGTAATAACAGCCGATGACATTTCTTCCGCAAACAGTTTCCTCAGATGTTGTTTCCATTGCGCAAGCTTTGGCAGAAACTTATTCCAGCATTCTGTTTTCTGACAATCCAGATCCTCCGCCTCTTTTGCAAGGGGCACCAGAAAATCTGCATAAATATTTTGTTTCCGATATATCTCAGAAATATCTAAAAACAATAAATTATATTCTTCCAGACGGTCTTCTGTCATTTGATCGTTCGCTCCAATGGCTTCCCTAATTTTCTGAAGATCCGTTATATTTTTATAATGTAAAAATTCCTTCTCAAGAACTCCCTTCTGCTCTAATTCGTAAAGATCCAATGCGATCAAAAAACAAATTTCCAATGCTGTATTTAATGGAAGCTGCTTGTCATTTACAATTTCCAAAAACCAATTTCTGATTTTAAACAACACCGGATTTAATTCACAAATTTCTTCATTTTGGGACGTTTCTTTCACTTTCTGTCCACAAATTTTCTGTGTCTGAGTTTTCTTTTCCTTAATTTCTTTTTCCAAAATATGAAAGTCATCCTGCTCCCACATCAGATCCAGTACCGCCGGGCATCCGGGAGTCAGACACTGTTCTATTCTGTCATTATACCTGTGCTCTTCTCTCGGAAAAGTCTGACAAGTATGAGAAATTGCCTGTTCTCCATGGCTTAATACAATTTTACACAATTTTTCCTCATTAAGAAATGGACACATGCCATCTTTATTTAACCGGATAATGTGTCCTTCTTCAACCTCTTTCACATGCTTTTTCCAGTCCTCCTGCCAATGAAAAAGCGTCTCGTCATCCACCGCAATACGCCACTGCATACAACATGTCATAGGACATGCCGATGCGGTACACTGAAATTTATCATAATAATCCGGCTGGTATAATTTCATCTTTTCTTTCTCACTTTCCCTGCAGTTTCACATTAAAGTTTTCTACTCTCTTATCGCTCAACAATGCCTTCGTTGTAAAAACGAGTGATTGCCGCCTGTGCTGTCTCAGACTCATGCTTCTTACGAAACCGTTCCCGGTCTTCCAAAATCGCAAGCATTTCATCGACTACCATCTCGATGCTGGGATCTGTGATCCGGTACAAATAACCCAGCATTCTTGTTGCGGTATAGTCTGTCGTCATATATTTGTACGCAATCTCACGGCATAACTCTTCCGGAAATTTCTTATCAAGCAGTGCCTGATATACCTCCTCACTGCGGAAGGATTTTTTATTCTTTCTCTCCATAAAATCGTCACTCCTGATACAATAAAAATTAGAAAGTTTTGTTAATGATTCGCTGTACTAATATATATATTATTTAAAAATCATCTGCATATAGTTATAAAGATAAATCTCTACACTGCTCTCATCATGTCCCGTCCCATCAAGCAGCTGCCAGACATAGCAAATATGGAGATCCATTGTTTTATCAAATTTCAGCTCATCATCTTTCAGCTGGCCCGGATGCTGTGATGTATCTGTACCTGAAACCAATCCGGGTGCCGGACATACCGCTCCCACATAACCAAATTGTTCCGGATGCTGAATGCCAATATATAACGCTTCCCTGCCTCCCATAGAAAATCCCGCAATGGCTGTATTTTCCGTTCCTGTCGAGACAGAAAATGTCTTTTCTACAAATGGCATAACATCCTTTTCCAGATCATTTATAAAATTATCATATGCCAGTGAATTTTCTAAATTCATTTCTGTGCATACCTCATTTTGCTTGCTGCAGAAAATATATGTCAATTTTCTTTCATTTTAGTATTCCTTTTCTATCTCTTCATCAATACCGTACATTTTCTGAAACGCCTCAAGATCCGCCGGACTCTTTATCAACATTACCTCTTCTATCCTGCCTGTATGGATATCCTTAAACCCGGCGACCTGTTCCCCGTTACAGATGCTTGCCCTGATCACCTTCATCCTATTGATAATTTTGTGCCTGTGCATTCCACATCATCGCATATATTCCATCCTGAGTTATTAACTCTTCATGCGTTCCCTGCTCCTGTACCTGTCCATCTTTTAGTACAATGATTCGTTCACAAAACCGGCAGCTTGACATTCTATGGGATATGTAAACGGCCATTCTATCCTGGATCAAACGATCAAAGCCTGAATAAATCTCATACTCCGCCATAGGATCTAATGCACTGGTTGGTTCATCCAGAATAATGAATGGTGCATTCTTATACAATGCTCGCGCAATGGCAATTTTTTGTGCTTCTCCCCCGGAAACCTCAACACCTTTTATACCAACATTATACAATGGATTATGGATTCCCTGTTTCATTTTCCGGACACGTTCCCATATACCGGATTTCTGCAAAACCTGTTCTATTTTCTGATCATCATACTCTTCACTTGCCGCAACATTTTCTGCCACCGTCATAGCGAACAACTTGAAATCCTGAAATACCACACCAAACATTGCCAGATATTCTTCATAATCGTATTCACGAATATCCATACCATTTAACAAAATACGTCCCTGCGTCGGTTCATACAGCCTGCATAACAGCAGGATCAAGGTTGTTTTTCCTGCACCATTTGGACCTACCAGAGCAATTTTTTCTCCATAATGAAATGTAAGATTAATATGCCTCAGACTATCCTTTTGGCATCCGGGATATCGAAAACTTACATCCTCGAAAGTAATCACCAGCTCCTGCGGTTTCAAATCCGCCGTAGACTTACCCCCTGCCTTTTTGTGATCCGGCAGCTGCAGATATTCGTAATAATGATGCAAATACTGCATATTGAGCAGTACCGTTTCAAAATGATCCACCATATATTGGCAGGCTCCTCCCAGTGCTGTCAGTGCCGAAACATATTTGACTACTTCCGCTCCTGTGATCATTCCATTGACACCCCTGACACCGATCACCGTATAGGAAATCACCAGAAGCAGTGCCTGAACGATCAGATAACGAATCCGGATCTTTTCCTGAATATCCAGCTTTCGATCCTGAATATCGCATTTTTCATTCCACACTCCGGTCATATCACGAAGCAGTAAATCCTTTAAAGCATATAGACGAATTTCTTTCCCTGTCGTATATTTGCTGAGAATTTCCCGGTAAAAATAGTCATCCTTACGAATCGCATCCAGACTTTCCTCATAAATTTCGTACTGCTTTTTGTTGCCCCGCTTGGATATCCACATAAAAAGGAACATGGAACACAAATTTAACATAAAAATAAGGTATATGATCCACTTCGAATTTAGAATCTGCATTGCACCATTTCCAACCAAGTGCTGTTTCGCTGTTAATATTGGCACAAGTACAATAAATGCATAGAAGATGGAGGCAGCATCACCAATCAGCACTCCCAATTTATCCGAAAACCAATAAATGCCGCCGCTCTCCTTCTCTCCTTCTAATGCTGCTGTCAGAAGCTGCATACTTTCCTGAGATTCCAGTTCCTGATAATCCAGGCTTGCCGCTTTACCTGATATATCTGCCTTGATCCGATAACGGATACTATCCCGCATAGCATTTCCTGCTTTGTCCAAAATATGGTACAGAAGTGTCATAACGAAAGTAATTCCCAAAAGCTGATAAACCAGACTCATAATGTTACTTTTTGTATCCTGCGCCACCAATGCATTTAAGATATCACATCCATATACGATCCCCACATACGGCAACCCCGCCATAATAATGTTTTTCCCCAGATTACATGGCAGAATCCACTTGCATAGTCTATGATTGATTCCAATGACATGCATAAATTTCTTCAAAATTTTTCCTGCAGATTCTTTTTCATTACTGAGCGCATGCTTACTCATTGGAATCACCACCTTTCTCATTGTAATACTGACTTTGTATCTCAAACATTCTAGCATACGCACCGTTTTCTTTCATCAGTTCTTCGTGCGTTCCATCCTCTTTCACCTGACCATTTTCGTAGTAAATAATACGGTCACAAAATTTGGTACTCGCCAGACGATGGGAAATGAAAATCGTCGTTTTCCCCTGTGATAACCGGTGATACTGCTCGTAAACCGCCGTTTCCGCCAACGGATCCAATGCACTGGTCGGCTCATCCAGCAATAAAAGCGGCGCATCCTTATATAAGGCTCGTGCCAGTAATATACGCTGCAATTCTCCTCCTGAAAACGATACGCCATCCTTATCCAAAAAGTTGGTGACAGCCGTCTTTTCTTTCTTAGGCAAAGAACAGATCTTATCCTCAATATCCGCAAGCTGCATTGCTTGCTGCAGCTTCTGCTCGTTGATATTTTCCTGTTTTTCGCAGGCAATATTTTCTGCTACCGAAGTGGCCATCACCATCATATCCTGAAATACTGCACCCACTAACTTACGGTACTCCGTCTCCGGATAATCAGAAATTTCTCTGCCATTAATAAGAATCTGTCCTTTATTAGGATGATAAAAACCACATAAAAGTTTCACTAAGGTAGTCTTTCCGGCTCCATTTACGCCCACCAGTGCAATATTTTCTCCTGCACTCACCTTAAGATTCAGATTATGTATCACATCCTGTTCTGCACCGGGATAACGAAAACATATGTTTTTGAATTCAAGCGTGACACCTTTCTCTGTTTTATCTGTCCCATTTTTTGTATAGATTGTTTTTGAAGTTTCTTCCTGATCTGCCTTTCTTTCATTATAAAAGCTTCCCTGATTCTCTTTATCTGTGGTATATTCCGAATCCGGCAATTCCATAAAACTCCGATAATCGTTAATTCCCCAGTTACAACGGATCATCTCACTGTTTGCGTGCACAAAGCCGTCTCCCATATTGCCACCATTTAACCAGCCCGCAAATCCGGTAATAATTCCCAGATAAAATGTAAACGTGGTCGCATTCAATTCTCCTGCCAGAAACTGATTCACCAACACAGTATACGCAATGATGTCACGCACGAACGACCAGATCGTGTCCGAAAGGTGCGGCAGAAAATAATACATTTCCACACGTTTCCATACCTTCATCCGCCTCTGAACCAACGTCTTCATAACATCTACAAACCACTTTTCCATATGGTACAGCCGAATATCTTTACCGTCCGTAGCCGACGTACTTCTCTGAAAAAAATATTCCACTCTGGAATCGGTTTCCCAGATTGTTTTTCTGTATTTCCGGTAACCCTGGAGCGCAATTTTTCTCTCAATCATCACATTCATAATACTCATAACCGCAAAAACCGGCAGAACCCACGGGCATCTTGGAATCAGTATGATCGTATATACAACAATCCCCAACAAATTAAATGCAAAGGGGGTAAACATATCCATAATGCGGCTCCAGCCATTCCATTCCACGGAATAACTGTATTTTGCACCATCCGCCAATTGTTTTCCTTCTGCACTCTCCAGAATTTGATAATCTACTGTCATAATTTTACTGATCACTTTCTTCTGAACAGATTGAAACAGCACCTTATAATTTTTCTTTTTTATTATAAAATCATACTTCGTAGAAATGATTCCCATGATCATATTCCCAAGCACAAACAAAAACATTGTACCAAAAAAGGTTAAAAAATCTGCCCTTTTTTCAACCATACTAATCGCAACACTTGGAATGACCGCTGCAATAAACGGAGCCAGAAATCCTGCTACTGACCGTACTGCAATATACCATGGATACTTATGATCGAAGCTGTACATTTCATGAAACACAAACTTCCAATTACTTAAAATCGGATATTCTTTATTCATTTTTTCCATATTAAATTTGTAATCCTTTCCAATCTGTTTCTTGTTCAATTGATTACTTTTAATCAAAATATATCTAAGATTTTTGCAACCGTAAAATGCTTTATTTCCTATCCATTTAACATCTTTTGGAATTGCAATATTCTGTAATTTATGCTACTTTCTTCACCATACTGACAATGTCACTATTCACTTCCATGATTCTCTTATCCTGTTCCATTTCTGCAATAGACATCCAATAAAATTTCTTTCCATCGATTTCAAACGAATCCTGTTCTATTTCTTCATTAAACTCCTTAATTAAAAACTGATAAAATCTATGACGATAACACCTGTTCTCCTTTGCACTAACAGAATATTTTTCGTGTACTTTTTCAAAAGCAACAGCGCCCTCTAAACTATCCTGTGAAACTTTTAATTCCATCTGGCATCATAATAAAGTAAAAACCGATTATCATTTGAATGAAATGTATCCTTTATCAAGACAATTGAATGTGGATGTAATCTATCTTTGTTAAAAGGATTTCTAACAACACGACATGTATAATATATTGCATAGCATGTATAGGCTATCCCCAATATCACTAATATAATCTGTACTATCAATCCTATTGTTTTCCATTTTGAAAAATCAGAAATTGCCATTGGTATCCAAAAGGCAATCGCCGCTATTATCTTTTCTATTCCTTCACCAACTCTGTTTCCAAATATATTCTGCTGTTTTGTTTTTCCAATCACGTTCTTCTTACATATCATAAAAAACAAAGTACCTCTTCCACTACTCAAAGCAATGGCAGAGGCACTCATTCATTAAAATGTCTCTTACAACATTTCCTTTTTAAAATATCAAACTAATCCTACTTGTCGGCGATTGCTGCCTATGCGGAGGGTTACATTAGAAGGGCATTTATCAGATTCTCATTTACAAACTATTCCATTCCTGTTCCATTGGAAACTGGTATGACATATCAAATGCCGAAATTGCAGCTCTGTTTACATCTAAAATCTCTATAAAATCTCTATTTTGTCCTTTTATTCCTTTTTCGTTTAAGCCATTTAGCAATTGTTCCGTAGTCTGTAACATCATTATATGTGCATCTCTTGTTTCATGGTATGTTTCTCTAACACTTTCTCTGCATTGTACATTTAAACAATACAAATAATGTCTAAATGCTTCTTTTTCTGTAAAACCTGAAGACGATGGCAAAGCTGCACTAAATAACATGTCACAATACTTACTTTTCATAGATTCTGCTGGTTCAAGTCTATCTAACAAATTCATTCTCTTAGCAATGTCTAAAAAAGGGATTTTATACTCAGACAATGCCTGTGGACAATAATACCAAATAGCTCTCCTACTTGGTGTATTATCTGTAACAGTAACAAAATGTTCTGGTTGAAACCATCTAAGATTCAAAAAATTTCCTGAAGCAATAGCATCGCACTTAGCTAATGCCAAACAAAGCAATTGATGACTAGCATATCCAACGATAACCTTCTTTTTTTGTCTCTTCAACCCTGCTACTAAAGATAACAAATTGGTAACCCATAATGGGCGATCCACTAAATATAATTTCTGCGGATGTTCACAAACAATATAAACTTCAGCAATATTCCATTCCTCAGCATATGCAATTATTGACTCAATCTGCTCCTCATCCTCTAATACCTCACAAGATAATGCAATCGTATGTATTTTTTCCAAATCTGGTGCATAATCATCAGCTTTTTCAATACATATTTTCTGAATCTTATTCCATAGATGATTAATTTTTTTTGTTGTTATTGCCGGCAAAATCATTTTATTTGTCCCAATATCTTGATTCAACTTAGATAGTTTTGAAACCAACTGTTCAAAATTTCCTCCCTCAAGTGCTGTAAAATCCCCTTTTGGCCAGTAGTCATATAACATTAAATTTTTTTGGAATTTACGTGGATAATACAACTGTGGATCAAACAACACTTCTCCCCCTAATTTTTGTATATCATTTGAAAATTTAACTATACTTGTTGGTTTAATGTTCATTGGACTAATAATAACCGTTCCTGTCCCCTGATTTTTAATTAATTCCTTTGCCACTCCTTGCATTCCATGTCCCATTTGCAAAAATAAATCCATACTTTTTTCTCCTATCTCAATTTGCTATATCATCAAATTACAAAAGTAGACTTAGCCGCTCGCAACCATCCTAACGCCTGCTCGGCAGTTTTAGGTCTCCTAGATGGATATTTCCCCATCATAGAACCCAATAACGCCATAAACTGTTTTTGAGTGTCTCCATTAATAGAATAATTTACCGGAGTAATTGTCTCTGTTTTTTGTAAAACTTCTAATGCATTTGCAGCATTCTCTCTAAAAGGATTTTTTCCTGTAATACATTCATATGTCACAACCCCTAATGAAAAAATATCTGTTCTTGAATCAATTTCCCTTTTTAAATTATTAAACTGTTCCGGCGCAGCATAACCAGGAGTATGTGGTCCTATTAATGCATCTGTTTTCGTCAAAGAATCAGCACCTATAATTCGTGCTATTCCAAAATCTATAAAAAATATTTTTCCCATTTTGTTTACAATAATATTTTCTGGTTTAATATCTCTATGTACTATCCCTTTCTTTTCTATATATGCTATAAATTCTAGTCCTTGTTCAAGAAAACTAACCGCTTCTTTTAATGAAAAAATCTTACCATTGTCTAAAACCTCTCTTAATTCCTTTCCTTCTATTTTTTCTTCCACTACATACAAGGTTTCTGTGGTTTCATATTCAACAATTCCTGTATCAAAAATTTTAGGTATCATTGGAAAATCGATATTTTTCTCAATTTCAATTTCTCTAAGCGAGCGTGGATCATTTTGGGCAAAATAAAGTTTTATCACACATTGCCCCCACTCTTTTTTCGTCGCAGAAAATACTATTTTCTGACCTCCACGTTTTATCATATTTATATTATTATATTCCTCGCTTAATTTTTCAAATGTCTTCATTATAATTCCTTTCTAAGCCATAGCATTACCAATCCATTCATTAAATTGCAGAGACAGATAACTCGATGGCAAAGCCAGCTTTTTTGCTTCTACCACCTTTTTAAATTTTTCCCCTCTACAATAAAGCCCTACACCTTGTTTTCGAACATTCAGTATTGTATCTTGCTTAGGTTTATTAGCACCTGTCAATATATATGACTGTGAAGCAAACCATGTGTTTTTTACCGATTGCTCAAGAACCTTTTTCATATCACACATTTTGGCCTCAACCGAAATCAATCGTTCTATGCCATATATTTTCTTTAAACTTTGTGCTCTCCATACTCCATTTTTACGCACTATCATATCTGCATCTAGTAACCGTTCTAAAGATTCCAATGTCTGTCTTTCTGATAATTTTAAACATTTTAGCAAATGTTCACCTGAACATCCTCTTGAATATATTAACTGCGATAATATTTTTAAATCATTTGTAACCAAACATCTTCTTTTATCGTTCCAAGACTCTATCATGCTCGGATTATATTTTGCAAATACTATATCAGGAAATCCAGTTTCTACTCTCGGCTCAATAAACACTGCTAAATTACTCTTTCTATTCATTCTTTTGAACATATCTATATAGAATTCAACAAATTCTCTTACTAACTCGCATTCATCCCCCTTTGTTGTTATTCTAAACGTTAATCCTATGTTAGGCATATCTTTGTCTAAAAGCATAATTCTTTCCATAATTAATACTCCATTCTTTTGCAAAAACTCTTCCATAGCAAATACTCCCTATATTATTTTAATTATAACACTTAACCCATTTACACTCAAGAAAGATTTCTCACCCTTCTCACCTTTAATTATTTTACTCAACAATAACTTTTTACTTTCATGATTCTTTATTGACTTCCTGTATAGCTGGCAGTAGAAATTCATACTGATATATTTTATCTAATATACATTTTTCTAATTGATTCATTTTTCCCTTTAAATCACTAAGCAGTTCCAATCCTATACCAGTATCTGTCAATGACATTTTCACTTGCCACCATCCTACATCCCAATTTTTTATTTCATATTTAGGCCATGCAATTTCATCTAAGTGAGCATAAAAATACTTATATATTTTTTCTCCACTTTCCAGCACATTCATAGCATCTCCTGTAATTTTTCTATTCACTAACCATTTTGCAACAAATCTATCAGAATGTTTTCCCCATAATTGATTTAATATATCATTATTCTTTATTTTCCACTTGCGCATTCTTTCAATGCAAAATGGAAATAATTGATTTCTAACACGATAATTGACATTTTTATATTTAACATTACTGATAGACACCGTATTATTCGAATCAGAAAACAATCCCCATATAACGCACTGTGTTACAAATTCATTGTCTTTTATTACATCTTCTTTAGGTTGCATAAATTGATCTCTATCATTAAGCCACGAAGCTTTAGGAATTCTTCTTACAGCATGAACTATCATAGCCTTTTCAAAATTATTTTCAGTAACCGACATCCCACCAGCGCTAACATATGGTCCAGAAAATAAAGCATTATAATTTTGGTTTGCAAAATCATTACCCTTACTCATCAATGAAAACAAAAAACCCTCCGCAATCTTATCTCTTGTATCTTTCTTACCATATGCAATATTAAGTGCACTGGAAAATGGCGGAAATACACCTCCGATATTTCGTTCTCTTTTTATCCATTTGCTTAAAAAATATTTTTTATTCCGTGAATCTATTCTTTTTATCCCTATTTTCTCTGCTTTCTTATATACATCCACAACTATATTCTGCTCTTCTAGTTTTTTAAATCTGCTCATATCCCAAATCAAAAAACCTACTGGAAATCTTGGCTTACATCCCTCAAATTCCTTCGAACAAAACAAAAAACCATTTTTAAAATAAAAGTCAAAAAACTCATCTCTTATTTTCTGATCATTATTAGAATTTATATATTTAATTTTTGAAATAACCGCTAAGTATGCATTTCTTCCTCTAAACTGCATATTAAGTCGAAATAAAAATTGAGTCGCCAGCTCTCTACTTGCTTCTGCCATTTTTTTCTCATTCATCAATTTCTGAATCTCTGTCATCGAAACACTTTCTTTATTTGCTGTCCTATTTTTCCTTGTCAAATTATTACTTGTTACATATGGTGGATTATACAAAAAAATCCATTTAATATTAGGATTTCCAATATCTTCAACTAATTTTTTAGGCATTTTAGGAATAGCCCCCATTGCAGACAATTCTGGATGAGCTAAAAAATTTACATCATCATTTAAAAAATCATACTGAAAAACCGTAGCATCTGCATACATTATTTTGCAATAATCTACATCATCCTGTAATAATGTTGAAATATAACAATATTTCATTGCTTCTGCTGGCAGTAAATATTCCAAATTTCCTGTTCCAGCAGCCATATCCCATAATCGATACTCCCCCTTCTTCCACCAATTTTTTCCAACTGTCCTTTCAAGATAATCAATAACCTTTTCTACATATGAGATAGGCGTAAAAAATTCTCCAGTAAATCTTCGTAATTTAATCTCAGTCATTATATCCATTTTTTGACGTATACAAATAATTTTCTGTTTATCATCTATTTTTTCATATGTATTCCAAAAATGTGTATATTCTGATAAAGGTAACGATTTCGTTACATTATCACCACCATTCATCATAAACAACACTTGATTTCCTTCTATTAATTTTGAGCCTCCCCTGTCTATATCTTTGATAAAATACTCTGAACTTTTTCTTCCATTTTCAACATAACTACCAAATAAAGATTCCCAGTACTGAAAAATCTCATAGAAATTGTACTCGTTAATTATCTTTTTATCTCCAAATAAACTTAATTGTTCACCCTGTTGGCAAATATAAATTTCTCTTATAAAATCTTTTTCACTTTCTAACTTATCTAATTCATATATATGCATATTTCTTATAGCTTCACATTCACATAAATCCCTTACTAATTTCACACACGGATTACTTGGTTGCAAATCCCAATCATATGAAGTCGCCTTCGAGCTATAATAATAGTCTTTTAATGCTACTGTTTCTATTAATACAGCTTCCTTTTTATCAATCACACAAATTCTATAACTTGGAACACGTATATCCCTTCCATATTTTAACCTTCTAATATAATACAATGCCTGAGCTATTGCCTTTGCCCTAGATTTTACATTTTTCATATTTATGTCAAATTTAAATTCATATAGTATTTCTTCGGTATATAAATCAATATCATCTCGAGCATCAATTCTATATCCAAAAAAAGAGGCAAATTCATGTTTCAATTCCTCTTCCCTGTTACAATCTATAAATTTATCATATAAGCCATATTCTTTTTGTTTCATATTTCAGCATTTCCTTTCAGCTATGATTTACAAGCATTGAAATTGTATACATAGCAATAATACACTTTAATGATTTTTACTTTCTAATCCATTTGTATTATACCATATACAATTAGTCTATTGCATATGTTTTATACTTCTTATCCCTAAAAACCACGAATCCACGTCCCCATTCCAACACAGACACACTCTATATTCTCTCCTTAAAATCTTCCTCTTCATAATTCGTCCTATTTTCGATTTTAGCACTGTACCCTTAAACAAAGACCCAACAATTTTGTTTTTAGGTGACGTGGCGGATGTGCTACTGTTGCTCAGAGGTGCGAAATTTTGACGTGCAGAAAGTGCAGAATGCAAAAAAAATTAAAGGTACCACATTTGGGACTGTATGTGGTTTCGTGTCAGGAGGAATGCGAGATTTTTTAGAAAAGGGGCAGCCCCTGCGGTGAGGAGTTGCCCCGGATGCATTTTGGAAAGCCTTGATTTTCCGATTGTTTCAGGCATTACTACGAATCCCTCTGTTTCTGTGATAATGCCAAAAATTCCCATTCCAAACTAAATCTTAGCTCGGAATGGGAATCTATTATTGCAATATTAAAACTGTATCACATCAGACGATATCCTACTTGTCAGCAATTGCTGCCTGTGCTGCTGTTCGTCTTCGGAGTAAATGTTTGCCAACATCGCTTTATTGCCATTACTGTATATTCCCAAGCTACTTCTATCAGTTTGAGAAACTGTATAATTGTTAACTCTCCCTGATACTTTCATTATAGCATCATCGGGAGATATATTCAACCTCCAGACAAAATAATCTTGATGTACCTCTATCTCATCCACAAAATCATCTATAATTTCATCCGGAAGATGTGCTGTATCGAACTTAAAATCCCGTTCTATTCCAGCCTTTAATAACTGTATTTTCTTTTCGTACAGATCTTCTTCTAGGTCTTCCTGTTCATCATATTGGGCAAATTCCTCCTGCAATTTCCGTTGCTCTTTAAGCAATTGTTCTCTTTTCTCGTCATACCTTTCCTTTTCAATCTCTCCATTCATTCGCATATTAAGAAGATTGTCATAACGGTTATTCCACTTTTCCATTTTTCTTTGTAATGCCTGATAATCAGCAAGTCGTGTATTTTCAACTTGTTCCTCACAACAAGTATCAATCATGTCATTACAAATTTTTATAATTGCTTTCTTATCACCCCAAAACTTTTTGAAGATAACATCTGCCATAGCCTCCAGTTTCCAGCGAGGCACAATTTTAATATCGCAGCATCCTTCTATGCTAAGTCCTTTCTTGAGGCGTGTTTTGATACTGCCGCCTTTAACCTGTCCATAGCACTGGTACGCCCATTGCTTTGGCTTATCTTTGCCTGTGTGCCATACAACTCGATTAAATGTATTTCCACATTGGCATTTTAACTTACGGCACCAAACATCAGGGGATCGTTTTACTCCTCTTCTTCGTTCTCCGCTTTCTCGCGTTTTCAGATGCACTGAATTTGCATCTATAATTTTTTGTGCTTGTTCAAATTGTTCCTTAGATATGATCGGCGTATGTGTTCCTTCGACCACTATCTGATCCACATCTCCGAAATTGTTTATTTTCTTTTGTTCCAAAAAATCCGGAACATACTGTTTTCTATATACAATAACTCCACAGTAAAATGGATTTTTTAAAATCCTTGTAATGTTACTTGGATGCCAGCGTTTTAAACCAGTCGCTGTCAAATGATTCTCCGCCTCTAACTGATAGCAAATCTTTGTGGCTCCATTTCCCTCAACATATAAATCAAAGATTCTTCTAACAGTTGCCGCTTGTTCTTCATTTATGACCAGTTCCTTCCCAATACGATCATAACCCAATATATTTCCATTTCCATACAGGACACCGTTTTCAAAAGATACCTTTTGCCCTGCTTTTACTCGTTGGGAAATCTTTTTACTTTCATTTTGAGCCATTGTAGCCATAATCGTTAGACGAAACTCTCCATCCTCATCTTTAATTGTCCAGATATTGTCCTCCGTAAAATACACTTCAACCCCTTGTCGTTTCAGTATTCTTGTTTGTTGCAATGTATCTACAGTATTTCTAGCAAATCTAGACACTTCTCTGGTTATTATCAGATCAAATCTGCCTGCCGCAGCATCTTCCATCATCCGAATAAAGCTACGTCTCTTCTTTACAGATGTTCCGGTAACTCCCTCGTCTATATATTTATCGTACAATTCCCACTCTGGATGTCTTTCCAATATGTCATCATAATATTGAATTTGATTTTCCAAAGCAGAAATCTGTGCTTCATGCTCTGTAGAAACACGCGCATATATAGCTACCGTCCTTTTTTTCTCCAAAGCAAATATCTCCTTCTATTTTTTACTCTTTTTTATATCACATATAATAACATCATCTGTTATTTTTTTCAAGTATTTTATTCTCATATTTTCTTGTCATTTTTTCATAAGCCGCTCGAGAGATTTTCCCATCTTCACAGCATTTCTTCATTATATATAACGCTATGGTATGATTTATCTGATCTGTTGTATATTCCGTCAATTGCTTATTGACATTTTTTATCTGCACTTCAAATACCTCCTTCTCAATTTCCGCTTGCAACAACTTACAATTCAAATATTATATGTTCTCGCAAACAGAAATTTTAATTATCTCCAGTTGAAATCACCGGTCACTGTGGTTAGCAGCACACTCTGGACTCGCACCATCTCTTATAGACCATAAAGGGAGTATCATTATCATAGAACAGTCGCAACCACGGAATCACCACAATTCCTCTTTTGCATGGATGTTATCGCTCCCGGCATCTCACATCAGGCAGAATTATTAAAAAAAATGATAAAACATCTCCTTTATATCTGTCTTACCGATCCTGGCGCATCTGCGGCACGGCGCAATGCGTAACTGTTCCTTACGTCCGGCAAAATCATCGTATTCAGTTGTCTGGGTCTGACAGGATTATTTCCTGTGGACACAATACCAGTATAAATGGGAATCTACTATTTTGCTAGATGATATGTTTCGTACAAAATCGTATGATTTATCGCATCATTTTCAATGCAAAAAGAGCCGCACTGCGGCTCAAATGTAAAATACAAATAATCCAAACGGATGGTTTCCATCTCCTACTGCTTTATGTACAATTCTGCCAATTCCCGAAGAATCTGTTCTTTCGTTCTTCCTGCAAGACCTAACTGCTTGATATCAATCAATTCATCTCTCATCCGGTCAACAAACTTCTGCATATCGTCATAAACACCACCGGGCGTCTCGATTACGACGGAAGTATCAATCAATTCTGTTAATCAAAAAACATCATTTTTATGCTTTTTTATTTTTTTGCTGTCAATGTGTTCTCCTGCCGCCCTGCGGTCTGTCAAATCCGTCCATGCTTTTGCTTTGAACGGGATCAAATATGCGGCATCCAAAACTGTCACACCATCAACGCTCATCTTTCCTTGTTTGAGAAATTCATAGTAATCGTCATCTAAAAGGATCGCTGACAGACTGGATATATCCTCGTCTCTTGGCAATGGTGTAATCACAGCATCCTCTGGAAGCGGAATTGCATCCAGTTTTCTGCTAAACAGCTCGATCATTGCCGGATAGTGATTTGATGCCGGATGACTGAAGCGATAAAACTGCGGCATCCCCGTACTCTTATTGCAGTGTTCATAGCCTGCCTGCTTAATATATTCCCAAAATTTTCTTCCAAATGCCACATCTACCGCTTCAATGATCAATACCAGATCAATATCTTTGGTCGCACGAAAATCCAAACCTTCTTCCGTCATTAGGATGTCACACGCTGTTCCTCCAATAATCGCATATTGACTTTCATTCCCCTTAAACCATTCCTTAAAGCTTTCCATTCCTGTTACCATCTATCTTCCTCCACAAAGTATTTAACATTTCCTCTACTGCTTCTTCTACTCGTTCGTCTGTATCTTCTCTTAGCGACAACGCCAGAGAAATTTTATCTACCATTTTAGTCTTTGATAATTTTTGTGGATTATACCTCCACATTTCAACCGCCACTTGCGAATCAGAATCCTGTAAGTCGTTTGTCATGCAACGATTCCACTGAGATATTTTGTCCGATGCATAGCAGGGAACGCTCGGCGTATTGAGCATCGAATACTCTGATAATGCAGAATAGCCGCTTTCGAGTATTTTTTCTTCAATCATTCTTTTCGGAACATAGACCGTTCTTTTCACCGGATTAAGCAAAAACTTCTCTGCTCTAGTAAACAACTCCTGAGGAGAAGCATCCGAGAACAGTATCTTCTGTACCCCGACTTTTCTTGCTCTCAAAATTTTCATTTCTTCAAGCTGTTTCGATGCTCTGGAAATGGATGTTGGTGTCAGTCCTAAATCTTTTGCAGCCTGACTGGTAGACATTTCCTTTGCCCCCTCATAAATAAAACGAAGAAAAAGCATCTGCGCCGATGGCAGAATTTCTTCTCGATCAATCTTTTTTGCATCGCAGCGCTCCTGCAAATACACTGCCATAAACGGCAGATAAATCTGTTTTCCATCCACAATAAAAGCTATTTTATCTCGAAGCAGATACTCTTTCTGCCGTATGGTGATCTTCTCTAACACAAGAATAACCGGACAATCCACACTCTTTTGCACACGCTCCAGATGTTTTTTTAATGTTACTATCTGCTCCAATTCGCTTTTAGGATACAAAAAAACAGCTTTTTGAGCATCCAGATACACTCTCTGCAATGTATATCTTGTACGTATAAAGTTCGGCAAATGGTCTACCGTTTCATTTTCATATCGCACTTTAATTCCTAACACTCGCTTAAGATATTCCATTCAACCGCCTCCGTTTATAACTCTTTTTTTGTATTATAACTTATTTTTAGTTATAATACAATACCAAAGTTATAATCTAAAAATATGCAAAAGGAAATCATTTTGAATTTTTCATATTTTTCTTTTCTCCCCGTCCTGCTTTTCCAGCAATGCATCCATATACCCTTGTACACGAAACT
>ERZ772897.26-NODE-26-length-140850-cov-13.882666_pt1 | contig 140850 bp, 146 predicted proteins | sample MGYA00512125_ERZ772897 | MGnify/ENA primary metagenome ERZ772897 (study PRJEB29015, sample SAMEA2737660) | human gut metagenome | biome: human gut; feature: human-associated habitat; material: faeces | place: China | collected 2012 ... | reverse complement strand
TACAATTTGATTATGTATCAAGCAATTCAGAAACCGTTGAAGACTTAGAATGCACCTATCTCCCGGATGGATATTACCTGTTCGAATCAAAAAAAGATGAATATGGATTGCAGCTAAAATATAAAAATGGTTCTGAAGATACGATTGAATTATTTGTTTATTTTTACAATTCTACAACCCATATTGATAATGAGCATTACAAGGTAAGCGATATTCAAATCAAGGAAAATCCTGGGAAGTTTTTTGAATCCACGGATGCTTACTTCATGAACCAGATTACATGGCATACAGAACAAGGCGCTTTTCGCCTGTCCTCTTCACTAGAAAAGGATATTATGATAAAAATTGCAGAAAACATAAAATAATCTGTAGAAGATAATGCTGTTATGGTGTTTATTATTATGAAAACAAAAGAAAGGAGATTTCCCTATGAAATCAAAAGCATTTTTAACTGCAGGTTTAACTGCCATATCCCTGTTATCGGCATTTCCCACAATGACAGCATTTGCCGGAAGTTCTTCCATCCCTACGTTCAACGCGTCTATAAACGCGGAAAATGTAAGCCCACGATATCGCTTTATTCAAAGTGCAACCATTGCTGTACACCCGAACAAATCAGAAACCGTGTATACTTTGGACATAAGCGGAATAGAAACTGTTACTTCCGTATCCGGTACAGCCACTTTGTATAAGAAAAATTCCTCCGGGAATTATGTAAAAATCGATTCAGAAGAACTTAGTTTTCGCGGAAGCTCTGTCAGTTACAAGGGACATTTAACATCCAGCGGCTCTGGAAGTTACAAGATCGAGTTTGTCGGAACTGTATACACTGCCACAGGCAGTGAATCTATTACCATCTCTAATACCAGTTCTTATTAAAAAAACTTAGAAAGTTTCATGCTGCAAAAGAAAGACACTTTCAGTTCACTGGAAGTGCCTTTCTCTTTTTACCGAATTAATTCACATATCGAAACAACGGACCAAATGGTATTATATTTCTTCAATGGCTAAACACGTAACCGCTATATCCCTGATAGGCATTTTCGGTCTTATAATTCTCCACAACCCGGTATTTGCGGTCAGGTGTTGTTGTGTCATACTGGCTCATATACACTCCGTCATCATCTACCCAATAGTAATTACTATTGACTTCAGACTTAATATAACACTCCACAAACAGATAACCATCCGGGCCGAAACAATAATCCTTTCCAGCAATGGTTTTCCATTCGCTTTTTGGATATATGTAACCTTTCTCAACATACCACCATCTATTGTTATCGTTATAGTCCTTTACCCAGCCCTGAACATAATTGCCGCTGATCCATCCATCGCTGAAATGGAACCAAGGATCTCCGTTAATCAATACACGGCTGGATGCCTGAATCTCCGCACCAGTATTTAACTTTTTTACAATGGATGCATTAGTGTTGGGAGAGGTTCTGACATTTACATTCGTTCCCTGTACGGTCAATTTCGCAGAGATTGCAATCTCTTCCATCGGTTCGATTGCCCCATAAGTCGGACGTGCAAAGGCAACAATTTTATAACCGCTTCCATTCATGCTACGCGTTCTGCGCATAACCGCACCGCCATCTGCAATATTCCCGCCTGTGTTCCCCTCAACCGTATCATAAGAGCCATCGTTATTACGCTTAATTACCAGACCAGCATGATTTACATTACGGTTGCTTGCTGCGCTGGATGTCTTAATCAAGACAATATCGCCTGCCTGTCCCTGTGAAAACAGGCGCCCATCGTTGTAATGAGAATAAACAAATTCTGTAGATGCGGTCTTTTGACCATCGCAAAATACAGAGGAGGCATTACACATCCGGAAGACATCCCACAAAAAAGTAACGCACCATGGATATGCCTCTCCTTCAACTTCCTCTCCATAATAATCTGTATTAAAAATAACATTATTACTTCCAGGCGGCGATTCACTAACTCCTTCAAATTCTAATGCTTTGCTAATAATAGTATCAATTAATGACATAATAAAAGCTCCTTTCATCGATATGTTATTTTTATAACCGGTTACATCAACTAATAAGGAGCTTTTGCTCAAAACAGAAACTACATAAATCTATTTTTTGCTATTATTTCCGTAATAATCTCTATAAAAGAACCGAAGCAGTTCTTCCAACTGAGTTAACTGCTCCATAACATCGTCATCATCTAAACTGGATGTTCCCATGTAAATCCTCTGTGTTGTATCAGATAAAATTTTTCCCATCTGGTAGTATTTTCCATATCCGTTATTTTTATCGGCAAATTCTGAATAGATTGTCTCCTCATAATGTCCATATTTTATTCCTCTTTCCAGCAGCTCTGTGCTGGAAAAGTAATCCGGATATTGTTCCTTTATAAATAATTTTGCATCTGTATCCCTTTTGTTTGCTTCCTCGTTATCGATTGCTTCCACAATATAATAACGGTCTTGATCTGCATCAGTTTCTGCCTGTTTCAATAACTGTTCTATTCTTTCTTCTGATGCTTCAGTTGGTTCTTCCATATACTCCGCTTCTGATAAACCCGCTGTTTCAGATGGTTCTTCTGATGCTAAAAGAACCTCTTGTTCTAAACTCGATTCTTTTGTAGCGGGAATATCAAATTCTTCTGTTTCCGTTTGGAGTATTACTGATTGTTCCTGAGACTGTTGTAAGGTGTTTTCCTCGATCCGATTCGTATCTCTCGAACATGCAGTTCCAAGCATACAAACTCCTAAAGATACAATTAATAATTTCTTCATTTTATCTCATCCTCTCATTTTTTATTATTATAAAACCATTTAGTTTATTGCACCAGTGACAAAATAATGACAAAATTTCAGTTGTTAATATAATACTTAAAGTTATAGTATCATAACTTATTTGTCTCTTCAAGCAAAAATTATCTGACTTGGTAGTCAATATTTGCTCAGATTTAGGAATATCTGCCTGCCCAGAACTTAAAACAGATGGTACAGAACCTTTACGTTTCATTGACTTTGGCAGTACGCTTGAGTTTTTCATAAATAAATGATCTGATGCAAAATCCTTTAAATCTCATTTTCAAGATTTAAAGGATTTTTTGTGTGTCAGTTTCCATTTTCTTAATTTTCCCCTTATTACCAGATGTACGCGTACAAAGCAAAAACAAATTAGGAGGAAATAAAAATGGGAGAGGTTATTGTAATCACATCCGGAAAAGGCGGTGTTGGTAAGACAACCACTACAGCCAATGTAGGAACCGGGCTTGCCATGATGGGAAAGAAAGTAGTGCTGATCGATACCGATATAGGACTTCGTAATCTTGACGTGATCATGGGACTGGAGAACCGGATCGTCTATAATCTGGTTGATGTTGTAGAAAATAACTGCCGTATTAAACAGGCTCTGATCAAGGATAAGCGTTATCCGAATCTTTATCTGCTGCCATCTGCGCAGACAAAGGACAAGACTGCGGTTACACCGGAGCAGATGAAAAAACTTGCGGATGAGTTGAAGGAAGAGTTTGATTACATACTGATGGACTGCCCGGCTGGAATAGAGCAGGGATTTAAAAATGCCATTGCAGGAGCAGATCGTGCTTTGGTGGTAACAACGCCGGAGGTATCAGCAGTTCGTGATGCGGATCGTATTATTGGACTTCTGGAGGCAAATGAGATTGGACAGACACATCTGATCGTAAACCGTCTCCGTGTAGATATGGTAAAGAGCGGTGATATGATGTCCAGCGAGGATGTTGTGGAAATTCTTGCTGTTGATCTGATCGGTGTAGTACCGGATGATGAGCATATTGTAATTTCTGCCAATAATGGTGAGCCACTGGTTGGTTCCGATTGTATGGCAGGACAGGCATATATGAACATCTGCAAACGCATTGTTGGCGAGCAGGTAGATTTTATTGATTTTGAAGCAAAGAAGGGATTATTCCAGAAGCTTGCTTCAATCTTAAAGAAATAGACAATTATTCAAAATAAAGGATAAATTCGCTGATAACCGGGAAATAAACGAGTTTATCAGCGTAGATGGAGGTTTGGAATGGGATTTTTCTCAAGTTTTTTTAAAAGTGACGTGAAAAGCGGAGAGAACGCAAAGAACCGTCTCAAGGTAGCCATTACCTCTGATCGGGCTGTGTGCTCGCCGGAAATTATGGAGCAGATGAAAAATGAGATCATTCAGGTTATCTCAAAGTATGTAGAGATTGACGTGGAGGGTCTTGATATTAAAGTGAAGCAGATGGAGCTGGAGGATGGTGCAACACCGGTTAATGCGGTTATGGCCAATATTCCGATCAAGGGTTCCAGAAATTTCAGAAGATCATCACAGCAGCATTGAGAGGAAGTAGAGATACATGTTAAACAGATTAAAGCAATATGATTGGCGTAATTTTAATTATTCTCTGGTTATCATTGTAATAATTTTATGCATGATCAGTGCGTTTACCTTAAAATTGGCAGGTGGCGCAGAAAAGGGAGCCGGATATATGAGGGGACAGCTCATAGGAATGATTATGGGGCTTTTTATTGTTGCTTTTTTGTCTGTACTGGATTATCATTTTATATGCAGATTTGTAGCAGTTTACTTTTTTCTGGGAATCATGCTGGTTCTTATGACAAAGATTCCGGGGATCGGAACTGATCTGGATACCGGTTCCAGCCGATGGATCAGGCTGCCGGTGGGAAGTATAACATTCCAGCCGTCGGAGTTGTTAAAAATTATATTTATTCTGACGATGGCGGTGCTGTTCTGCAAGATACGAAAACAGCTTGATCAATTCAAAGCCGTTGTATGGATCGTATTACTGACGCTGCCGGCATTTGGTGCTATTGTGATACAGCCTGACCTGTCATCCAGTCTTGTTATTCTTTTTGTGATGGCGGTTATGACTTTCGTGGCAGGACTGTCGTATCGTGTGATCGTACCGATCATTTCCGTGGGGCTTCCGATTACGTTAATCGTGTACTGGTATGTTCAGCAGCCGGGAAATTTACTGCTTCAGGGATATCAGTATGACCGTGTCTTTGCATTCAAAAATCAGGACTCTACGGTGATGCGTATTGTCGATCTGAACCGTCAGCAGAAATCTTCCGTCAATGCGATTGCAGAGGGTGGTCTGTATGGTAAGTTTTTAAAGGATGGTGCCAGAGCAGGAAGCTCCAGAGCATATTCCAGTGTATCTATCCGGGAGAGTGACTTTATCTGGAGTGTGATTTCAGAGGAATTTGGCTTTCTGGGATGCTGTCTGGTTTTGCTGTTATTTGGTATTCTGATATTTAAGTGTTTCCGCGTTGCAAGAAAGGCACAGGATTTCCTGGGCATGCTGATCGCAGTCGGGGTGTCTGCGATGTTTATGTTCCAGGTGTTCAGTAATATATGCGTTGTGACATTTCTTTTTCCAAATACAGGTCTGCCACTGCCGTTTCTAAGCAATGGTCTCAGTTCTATGATGTCGTCGATGATCGGTATAGGACTGGTCATCAATATCGGTATCCAGCCGGCCAAAACGAAAAAGGGTGGATTTACAATGCGAAAGGCATATTCAGATATGGACAATGATGTTGACATTGATTTTAGTCTGTAGATGTTTTTGTAAGAGAAGGTATAAAATTTACTTGGAGGGGTGAAACAATGAACATTGGTTTAATTGCGCATGATGCAAAAAAAATATTGATGCAGAATTTCACGATTGCATATCGGGGGATTCTCAGTAAACATGAGATATATGCTACCGGGACGACCGGCCGTTTGATTGAAGAAGTGACAAATCTTACGGTGCATAAGTATCTTGCGGGTCATCTGGGGGGCGAGCAGCAGCTGGCATCCCAGATTGAGCACAACCAGATCGATATGGTCATCTTTTTGAGAGATCCTCAGTCGCCAAAATCCCATGAGCCGGATGTGATGAATGTAATCCATTTGTGTGACACATACAACATTCCGTTTGCAACAAATCTTGCGACAGCAGAACTTTTGGTGAAGGCTTTGGAGCATGGCGATCTTGAGTGGCGTGAAATGATCAAAAAAGAAGAGGAATAAATGATTAGAACAAAAAAGAAAATGAAAAACAAATGGGTAAGCGCAGGATGTGTTTGTGCTGCTTTGATCGGAATCTGCTCTTTGTTGACAGGCTGTAGTGTGGATACTGTGCCGGTGTCTGATACACAGATCAGTTATGATGGAGAGGCGGCTTCAGATACATCAGACAATAACAGTGATAATAGTTCGGCAGACAGTACGCTGCTGTCAGAGGATGTATGTATTGTACCTCAAAAGAGCAATACGGCAACAGATGCAGCGATCACGGCTGATGCGGCACTTTTGATTGATGACAGCCGGCATAAGGTGCTTTATGCACAGAATGTATACGGGACAGAATATCCGGCCAGTGTATCTAAGATTGCAACAGCTTTGATGGCAATAAAGTATGCTAATCCGGATGATACTGTTACGATCAGCAATAATGCATCCCATATTACAGAGTATGGTGCGAGGTTATGTGGATTCCAGGAGGGAGATAAGATCTCCATGAAGGATCTGTTATATTGTATGCTGATATATTCGGGAAATGATGCTTCGGTAGCCATTGCAGAGCATATTTCGGGATCCGAGGCAGAATTTGCATCCAAAATGAATAAAGAACTGGTGGCTTTGGGGGTCAGTGGAACACATTTTGTAAATTCCCATGGTCTTCATGACGATAATCATTACACAACAGCATATGATCTGTATTTGATCTTTCACGAATTATTAAAATATGACGATTTTCGGGAGATCATCCAATGTACGAAGTATACAGCTACATGGGAGAATGCCCAGGGAAAGAAACAGTCTCTTGAAATTGTGTCATCGGATCCGTATCTGACCGGTTCCAAGCAGCCGCCGAAAGGATTGACTGCGATCGGAGGAAAGTCCGGAGCCACTGTAAAGGCGGGAGGATGTCTGATCATGTATTTCCAGGATAAGAAAAAAAGAGATTATATATCAATTATTTTAAAAGCAGATTCATCCTATGGAGCGTACACACAGATGAATCATTTACTGGAATATGTAAAGAGAGGAAAATAATCCTCTCTTTTTCTTTTTATTCTGCCTATTACATTGTGGAACGGATTCGGCCAAAGTAACTGATGGCGTATAATCCGCTCAATCCCACAACGGCATAAATGATCCGGGAAAACAGACTCATATTTCCAAAGATCACACGTACCAGATCAAACTGAAAGAAACCGATCAGTCCCCAGTTGACGGCACCGACAATGATGAGTACGAGAATGATATAATCTAATGTTTTCATAAAAACACCATACCTTTCTGTATCCGTTTACTGATACAGTTTTAGTATTTCCGGCAGGAAGAAAATATATACACTTATCTTGTCAAAATCATAAAAAAAAGCTATAATAAAAAGGTTAGAACCACTCATTTTGGAAGGAGGGATTTTGTGGCAGGAAAGCGGCGTTCCGGGAACGTAGTGAAGATGAAACGCAAAAATTCAAAAGTGACCGGTTTCTTTTTGATTCTTTTTGCCATATATATCCTTTTGCAGGGAACATTGTCCCTGACCAAAGATCATGTATCCATTTATGAGGTAACAGAAAAAAAGATTGCCGATGATAATCTGGTGAGGGGGATTATTATCCGGAATGAAAAACTGGTGAACAGCGATCAGGAGGGATATATTAATTATTATGTGGCAGATGGCACGAAGGTGGGAGCACGGACGAAGATCTATTCCATTGATCAGACCGGTCAGATATATAATCAGCTGGCCAATGCAGACACCGGAGAAATCAAGCTGAATGCACAGAATACCAGTGATATACGGAGTGAAATTTCTTCGTACAAGGCAGCCTACAGCATGTCAAACTTTGGCGAGACATATAATTTTAAATATAATCTGGACAATACGATCTCCGAGTTGACCAATGCCAGACTTCTGGACAATGTGACGAAGATTTTAAAGGAGCAGGGAGGAGAGAGTTCTTTTCAGTTTGGCAGCGCAGGGGAAAGTGGCATTGTATCCTACACCTCTGATGGGCTGGAAAATTTGGATATGAATACGATCACGGCGAAAACCTTTGAAAACACCTCAGATGATCCGAAACAGTTAAGAAAGACAGAATCTGTCAAAGCGGGATCACCGATTTATCGTCTGGTGACCAATGAAAGCTGGTCTGTTGTTTTTCCCTTGTCCAAAGAACAGTTTAAAAATATTCAGCAGGAAAAGACGGTGACGGTTACTCTGAAAAAGATTCAGGCAAAGGTAACACCGCAGGTTACGACTTTTACCATGGATGGCGGTTATTATGCCCGGATAGATCTTAAACGATACATGATTCAGTACATCAATAACCGTTATCTTGATCTGGAGATCAAGATGAATGATGAGGCAGGTCTCAAGATCCCCAAATCATCAATTTTGCAGAAGGAATTTTATAAGATACCGGCAGATTATGTGGTTACGGGACAGAGTGGAGATACAATAGTGAAGGCTGTATATAAAAAGAACGGGTCCGTGGATTATGAGCCGTGTGATACAACGATTCTTTCCTTTGATGATGGGACAAGCCAGGCTGAGGGAGAGGAAAAGAAAGAAAAATATTGTTATATTCCTGCGGATGATTTTAAAGCGGGAACAGAGATTTCCACAGATACTCTGGGTTCCAGTCTGTTCCGGCTGTCGGAAACAGAAAAACTGGATGGAGTGTATTGCTGCAATAAAGGCTATTGCGAGTTTCGTCCGGTAGAGATATCGTATCAAAATAATGAATACTGCATTATAAAAAAGAATACATCCGGCGGTTTATCCGCATATGACCATATTATTCTGGATCCAAAGGTGATCCGGGAGGATGATATTATTTACTAACATCGCAGGGGAGGACAGAAGATGGTTAAAGATAATTTAAAGATCGTAGAGGAGAATATTCGTCAGGCATGCCTGAGAGCCGGCAGAGATTTGTCGGAGGTGACATTGATCAGTGTCAGCAAAACAAAGCCGGTGGAGATGATCGAAGAGGCGTATGAGTACGGCAAAAGAGAGTTTGGAGAAAATAAAGCGCAGGAATTAAAGGAAAAATATGAGGTGCTTCCGAAGGATATCAGATGGCATTTTATCGGACATCTGCAGACCAATAAGATTAAATATATCATTGACAGGGCCTGCCTGATCCATTCGGTGGATTCTCTTCATCTGGCGGAAGCGATTGAGAAAGAATGTGTGAAAAGAGACACGGAGGCTGATATTCTGGTTGAGGTGAATGTGGCACAGGAAGAGTCAAAATTTGGTCTGAAGCTGGAGGATACCCTGGCGTTGGTACAGCAGATTTCCAGACTGGAGCATTTGCATATTAAAGGATTAATGACGATTGCTCCTTTTGTAGAGGATCCGGAAGAAAATCGTAGTATTTTTCGTCAATTAAAGCAATTGTCGGTTGACATTGGAGCAAAAAACATTGATAATGTTGATATGAGTGTTCTTTCTATGGGAATGACAGGTGACTATCAGGTTGCCATAGAGGAGGGTGCGACACACGTCCGTGTAGGCACCGGTATTTTCGGAGAGAGAAATTACGATATTAAATAAAAGAGATGTGAGGAGCATCGGGAGGTAAAGTTATGGCAAATCCATTAGGGAATCTATTACAGTTATTAGGACTCGGCGGCGACGAGGACTACGATGATGATTACTATGAGGATGATTTCGAGGACGATATTGATGAGGCAGAGGAGAGAAGCCTTCTGGCAGAGGAGGAGAGACGGCAGAGACGTTCTGAGCGTAAGAACAGCCGCAGATCTTCTTATGAGGAGGACGAGCCAGAGCCACAGCCTGCACCGGAGCCAAGACGCACTTCGGTAAGAACCGCGTCCAATAAGGTGGTACCGATCCGTACAACGGCCAGGGGTCTGGAGGTATGTATCTGCAAGCCGAAGAATTTTGGGGATTCCACGGATGCATGCGAGATGCTTCTCCAGGGTCGGGCTGTCGTTGTCAATCTGGAGGGAATTGACATTATGGAAGCACAGAGGATCATGGACTTCATTTCCGGCTGTATCTTTGCTATTTCCGGTAAGATGCATCAGATTTCCAGATATATATTTATATTCTCGCCAGAGAGCGTGGATATTTCGGGGGACTATCTGGAGCTGTCCAGAGATGATGAATTTGGGATTCCGACATTAAATAAGGAGTTCTGATCATGCAGTTGATAATATATACCTTTCAATGTTTTTTCATTGTCTTGGATGTGGTCGTGCTACTTTATTTGTTAAGAAGCTTTCTGGTATTATTTCCGTTTGGAGATTATATTGTGAGATTTCTGGCGGTATTGATGACACCCATGTGGTATCCTATGCAGTGGCTGATAAAGCACTCTATATTATGTACTGCAAAGTTTGATCTTTGTCCCTATCTTTTGATAGTGGTATTGACTTATTTACAGGGACTTTGTTCCCGTATTATGAACATTTTATAAATTTCAGAGGAGGGAAATTGTATGCTTACACCGATTGACATTCAAAATCATGTACTGAAATCCACCATGGGTGGATACAACAAAAAGGAGACAGATGATTTTATTGAATCGATCCAGGCCAGCTATGAACAGCTTTACAAGGAGAACAGTGATCTCAAAAAGAAGATTACAACGCTGAGTGAGGGTATTCAGTATTATAAGCAGATGGAGGGGACACTGCAGAAAACACTGGTACTTGCGGAGCAGACAGCGTCTGAGACACTGGAGACATCCAAAACAGCTGCTGCACAGGTTGAGAAGGAGTCCAGAGCAAAAGCGGAAGTAATGCTTCGTGAAGCAAAGTCCCGTGCAGACGGTCTTGTGGCAGATGCACAGGAGAAGGCAAATAAGCTGACCAGAGAGTCCGAGGAGAGAGCAGCAACATTAAAGAAAGAGTCTGAGGAGACAGCTGCAGCACTGAAGAAGGAGTCTGAGGAGAAAGCAGAAACATTGACCAGAGAGTCTGAGAGAAAGGCCGAAACTGTCACCAGAGAAGCGGAGGAAAAGGCAGAGACTGTTACCAGAGAGGCAGAGGAAAAAGCCAGAAAGGTCACCAGAGAGGCGGAGGAAAAAGCAGATCGTCTGGAAAGAGATTCCCAGAGAAAGGCAGACGATCTGGTAGCGGAAGCAGAGAAAAAAGCGGACAATATTATGTATAATGCCAAAGAGCGTGCAGATCGCATTATGGCAGATACTAAAGCATCTGCTGATAAAGTGATCAGCGATACCCGTGAGAAGACAGAGGAGAAGCTTGCAGAGTCCGGTAAACAGCTGTCTGAGCTGACAGATATTGTACGGAAGCTGATGGGAAGTTATGATAATTATAAACAGCAGTTTAAGGATATGTTAAATATGCAGCTGGAGCAGCTTGACAAGGAGGAAGAAAAGTTAAATACTACCGGTTTGGAGGATCTTCTGGAATCCCAGCAGGTAAAAATGGTTGAGGAGCAGGCTGCAGCCAAGCAGAGTGTAGATGATATGGAGGAGCATACAAAGGAATTAGATCTTCCGGTGGAGGATACTGCTCCGGAGAGGGAAGATGTCCAAGAAGAAAATGACATTCTTGCAGGAGGTCTTTCTGCAGAGGTTTCAGAGGAGCCGGTAGAGGAAAAAGCAGAAAAATTATCCTTAGATATTGATACTCCGGCTACAGAGGATATTGCAACCGGTATTCACGTATCTGCGGAGGAGGCTGTGGCATATACAGCACCGGAGACTGTAGAGGAGGAGAAGGAAGAAGCACCTGTAGAGGATGATATCAAGTCAAAGCTTGATGAGATTGATTCGATTGCATCAGAGGCATTGAATGAAATGAAGAAGGAGTCATCAGAGGATCCGTTTAATTCAATAAATAGTATGCTGGGAACCTCTTATGATGATTTTGTCCCTGCCAATAAAGACAACACAGAAGCTGCTGAGGAGAATCCTGTCGTAGAACAAGCAGCGGTATCTTCTGAGACGCCGGTAACGGTAGCTGCAGACAATGATACAAAGGCAGAGGAAAGTGCAGAGAAGCCTGCAGAGCAGAAGGAAATTCCACCGACAACAACAGATGAGCTCCCAACGGTACAGGAGACATATGATGCAGAAACTTATGTAACCAATGAGACATATTTTGGCTCAGCAGACAATATGACATATTCGATTCCTGATCCGGTGCCGGCAGCAACAGAAGAACCTGCCCAGATTAAGGCAGAGCCAGTTGAGGATACCGCCGAGGCAGTGACGGCAGCAGAAGCTGTTCATGAAATCCCAATGCCTGATTTTAGTAAGCTGGATGCTGTGGACAGTGCAGTCAGTGAGGAGCAGCCGGTAATACCTCATGCTGTTCCAATGCCGGACTTTAGTAAGCTGGATGTAAAGAAAGACGAAGAGCCGGATGTCAGTGCAGATCTTGATGCGATTGCGGCAGAAGCAATGGCAGCACTGGATGCAGAGAAAAAGAATACAACAGACGAGATACCAACGGTACAGGAGTCATATGATGCAGAAACTTATGTGACAAATGAGACATATTTCGGGTCAGCAGACAATATGACATATTCGATTCCTGATCCGGTTCCGGCAGAGGAAGAAAAGGCTGTGGAGGATGAGTTTGCCAGTGGTATCAGTGGCGTGGATCCTACAGCGAATGGAGCAATTCCACCGGCTCCGGGTGAGTTATTTACTGCACCAAGCGAGTTTGATAATGTTCCGGCTGCGGATGATGAGTTTGCCGTAACAAAGCCGGAGGATCCGGCTGCAGAGGCAAAACCGGAGGAAAAGACGGTTAATCCTTTTACTATGATTAATGCAGAGGAGTAATCTTTTAGCAGAGTTACATTATAAATGAATAATACTGCCAGACCAGACGCAGCCAGCTTTGGTTTGGCAGTTTTTTTCGGAAGGAGATCATTACGATGAAAAAATATATCAAAGGAATTCTTCTGTTTCTTGTTTTGTTTGGACTGGATCAATGGAGTAAATATGCCGCAGATACATGCCTGCAGGGACATGAGGCCAAAAAGGTAATTGGAGACGTATTTGTGCTTCAATATCTTAAAAACTATGGAGCGGCATTTGGAATATTGCAGAACAAACAGATTTTTCTTGTGATATTGACAGCGGTTATTCTGGCGGCGATTATATATATATTGATCAAAACACCGGATACGGTACACTATCTGCCGGTACGTTTTTTTGGAATTATGCTGGCGGCAGGGGCAGTTGGCAATATGTATGACAGGATTGTTCACGGATATGTAATCGATTTTCTTTATGCAAAGGTAATTGATTTTCCAATCTTTAATGTGGCGGATTGTTATGTGGTGGTTTCTGCTGTTGTACTTGCTATATTGATTGGATTTGTGTATCAGGAAAGTGATCTGGAAGTATATCATAAAAAGTAAAGTATTTACGCAGTGCTGTGTCTACGGGCAAAGAGCTGTGGATCGAGGAAAGGCATTGGTTGTATGATTATGGCAGAACAAAGGATTGAATTTATCGTAGCACCGGAAGAAGCAGGAGTTCGCCTGGATGCGCTTCTGGCACAAAAGCTTTCGGATTATTCCAGGTCTTTTTTGCAGAAGAATATCAAAAATGGCTGTGTGCAGATCAATCATGCCGCATCCAAGGCGAGTTATAAGGTAAATACAGGGGACACGGTTACATTTGATGTGCCAGCCTTAACAGAGCCTGAGATAGAACCGGAAGATATTCCGTTAGATATTCTTTACGAGGATGAAGATGTTATTGTGATCAATAAACCGAAGCAGATGGTAGTTCATCCGGCCCCGGGGCATTATCATGGCACGATCGTGAATGGACTGATGTACCATTGCAGGGATTCATTGTCAGGGATCAACGGTGTGATGCGTCCGGGAATTGTTCATCGTATCGATCAGGATACCACGGGCGTAATTGTGGCCTGCAAAAATGATCAGGCGCATCAGTGCATTGCCCAGCAGCTGAAAGAACATTCTATTACGCGAAAATATCATGCCATTGTATTGGGTCATCTTGCAGAGGATGGCACGGTTGTTGGGAAAATAGGACGTCATCCGGTAGATCGCAAAAAAATGGCTATTAATGAAAAGAATGGAAAGGAAGCGGTTACGCATTACCATATTCTGGATCACCTAAATAACAAATACACATATGTGGAATGTCAGCTGGAGACCGGCCGGACTCATCAGATCCGTGTACACATGGCGAGTATTGGACATCCGATTTTGGGGGATCAGGTATATGGTCCTCAAAAATGTCCGTTTCACCTGACAGGACAGACACTTCACGCCAAAACGTTGGGATTTATCCATCCACGTACAGGAGAATACATGGAGTTCGAGGCTCCGTTACCGGAATATTTTGAAAAACTACTGCATCGTCTTGGTAGTCTACAAAAGTAGATAATTAAACGGATAGGAAGAATACTCGATGAAAATAAACATGACATGACAGATCTGCTTTGTTGAAACCAATATGAATCTCTTGTACAGATACTTAAAAATAATGATTCCACATTTGTAGAATAAAAAACGAACCATCAATAAACATAGAGAAACTGTAAACAAAATGTAATATATTTAATTTTTGTGCAAAGTGAATTAAAATGACTGTAATTTTTTAGACATATTCCCGTTGACGAAAACCTTCTAAGTGAGTAGAATAAAAGCATATCAGTTTTTGATGATGTTCTACAGCACTATCATAGGACGATACATTTGTAGAATGATATGCTTGATATAGAAAAAGGAGTTACTTTTTTGATAGGTAAAAGATTTGTTTACTGCTTTGTTTGGGGTTATAAGAAACTGGAGGATTAATTCATGAAAGAGATACGTTTACATGAAGGTGAATTAAATGTTATGGAGCTGTTATGGTCTAACAAGGCTTTGGCGGCTAGAGATATTTCTAAGATCATTAAGGAGTATATTGGCTGGGAAAAAAATACGACATATACGGTTATCAAGCGATTGATTGACAAGGGAGCTGTCACCAGAGAAGATCCCGGTTTCATCTGTCGTGCCAATATCACGAAAAGAAAAATCCAGGAAATTGAAACAAAGGCATTGCTGAATCAGATGTATAATGGATCGTTGGAAAACTTTATACAGTCTTATCTGGCCAATCAAAAGCTTGGAGCATCAGAATTAAATGCGCTTCAAAAAATTATATCGAACCAGGGCAGATAGCAGTATCTGTCTTTCTCAAAATACCTCTCTTGGATAAACTCAAGTTTTTCAAACAGAGCTTGCGTCATTTACCCGGATATGGTAAAATATATCCGAAAAAAGGCACATATACTGGATTGATGGACTGCATCGCATTTTTTGCGATTCATTACAGTGTGCATTTTTCAGCATAAATTTCGATCAAGGAGCTGTTTATACTTATGGGAACATCCAATATACAAACATATCATCAAAGCACATCAAATCAAAATACAGTTAAACTGCGGGAGCTTTTGAAAACTATGCCGTCTTTTTGCCGGGATTATTTTCGTGGAATTGAACCAACGACCACTGCAAAGACCCGGATTGGTTACGGATATGATATTCGTACCTTTTTCCGATTTCTTTTGGCACAGAATCCTATGTTTCAGGATGCACAGATGACTGATATCCGGCTTCAGGATTTGGAACAGCTGCAGCCGGTTGATATTGAGGAATATCTGGAATATCTTAAGTATTATAAGTATGAGGATCAGGTGTTTACGAATGATGAACGAGGTATTAAGCGAAAGTTTTCTTCTCTGAGAAGCTTTTTTCTATATTATCAAAAAAGAGATCTTATCAAGAATAATCCTACGGTTGTTGTAGATATGCCAAAGCTTCACGATAGGGAAATCATCAGACTGGATTCAGAGGAAGTCAGTGAGCTTCTGGATCTCGTTGAACGAGGTGGTGACAATTTATCCGGTATGAAAAAGGTTTATTATGAGAAAAATAAATTGCGTAATATTGCGATATTTACGTTGTTTTTAGGAACAGGTATCCGTGTTTCGGAATGTGTTGGCCTGGATGTTGAGGATGTGGATTTCCGGAATAACCGTATCCGTATCATTCGAAAAGGCGGTAAGGAGGAATATGTATATTTTGGAGCAGAGGTTGCAGAAGCTCTGAAGAATTATATTAAAGAGGAACGTGTCCATGTAAAAGCAAAAGAAGGGCATGAACATGCCCTCTTCTATTCCATTCAAAAACGCCGAATCAGTGTCCAGGGAGTAGAAAATCTTGTAAATGAGTATACGTCCCAGATTACGACGTTTAAGCATATTACACCTCATAAGCTTCGCAGCACCTATGGCACGGCTTTATATCAACAGACAGGTGATATTTATCTTGTAGCAGAGGTTCTGGGCCATAATGACGTAAATACCACCCGAAAGCATTATGCGGCAATGGATGATGCGCAAAAAAGAAGTGCGGCGGATGCGGTTACACTTCGCAAAAAATAATGAATGTTATCCGATCAGAATGGTAAAGATCATCGACCGGTTGGATATGATTTAAATACATTGGAAATGCAGTCGTAGATGTTTTTGGCTGCATTTTTCTGGTAACCGGAAGATGTAATCTTGTTGTGATCCCTGTTACCGGAGATAAAGCCAAGCTCTATCAGAATGGCAGGAACGGTATTGTGGCGCAATACATAAAACTCTGCTTTTTTTACACCACGGCTTGGGATACTGAGATTCTCTTCTAACTGGTCATGCATGCGGCGTGCCAATGTCTGACTTTTCAGCCCCATGGAAGATACGCCGTTGTTGCTGCGGGCATAATAAACCTCCATTCCGTTTGCTCTTGTATTTGGCGCACTGTTCATATGGAGGCTTACAAAGAGATCGGCCTGAACCTCAGAGGCAAAACGCGCTCTGGCAGATAAGGATATAAATTTATCGTTGTAACGGGACCAGTATGCCTTGACATTTGAGGCAGAACTATTGAAATATTCTTTTGCCAGAGTATATATTATTTTGAAGTTGATATTTTTTTCTTTGGCTCCACGGCTTCTGGCACCAAAATCTTTCCCGCCATGTCCGGCATCCAATACAACAATATTTTTGTATATCTTACGGGGATCATTGACATTTACAAAAAGATAATCGCCCTGCTGTTCATATTTGTAACCCTGCAGTCTTGATGTTTTTACAGTGATCAGGGTGTGATTTCCGGACTGTGAAACTTTCAAAGAGGTAATTGCATTATTTCTTTGAAGAATCGGATACTGATCATAAAAGCTCTTCCACTTTCCTGGGATTTTCAAGACAAATTTGTGATCGTAATAATAATCGATATCTGTAATCTGATTTCCTGTTACTCCTTCCGGAAGATGGATGCGTATGGAGTAGGATGCTTTTGAAAAGGTAAAGGAAACGCCCTGTTCGTCATATGTTGTAGAAACTATACAGGTTGACTGATATTTGATGGTTACAGTGACAGTGCTCTCTGTTTTAGATATCGATATATTCTTTACAAAGGAATTCGTGACTGCCTTTTTTAATTCTCCTACGGCATTGTATGTGTTTGGAAATACGCAGGTCAATACACCTTTTTCTTCCTCAATTGATGTTTTGATCTGCTCAGAATCCATACTACGGTCTGTAAGGAGAGAAAGCTCCTGATCGCCACCGGCTGTGTTCTCTTCCAGATATACAGTGCTGAGGGCGGCTGAATAAACAGAATGGTCATAATCATCCGGAATCACGTCGATATCTAAAAAGACGCCATCGGTGTCATCGGTATCATAGTCGATATCTTCCAGTTCGTCGGTTTCCACCTCTACATCTCCGGTAGCTGTGGTTTCCTCGGCAGATGCGATATATGGCTGAAATGAAAGAATGCTGATCATCAATATGGTTAATAATAATCGAATTAAACTACTGTAGTATTTCAATATTTATCCCTCGTTTCTTTTTTCTTCTCACATCATAATATACTACAAAATAAATGTTGCAAATTCAAGGCAAAAGTGAGATATTCCAGAAAAATGATCCGGAGAAAATAAAATCCGCCGGATATGGAATGTTCCATAATCTGGCGGATTAAATATGTTTCAGCGAGAATTCATATGCAGAAAGGGGGATAATTGTGTATAAGGTTTTACTCAAAACAGATGAAATAAATTCTATCTTATAATGAAAAGAATGTAATGGTTTCGTCTGCCATTCATTGAGAATGTTGCAGGAAAACCGGGGGGATTACAGACTCTTTTCTAAATCCGGAAGCTCCGCATCGGATGCCCAGACAGGCAGAATCAATGGACGGCCGGCGTAAATGGTGTCGGTAGTGATGGAATTACATTTCTTAATTTCTGCAATATAATCCTTCATGGAGCCACATTCCTCTGTATAGTAACGCTTTGCAATAGACCAGATACTATCATTCTCCTCTACCATAACAGATACGATACGTTTCTCACGGATATTGGCAGCCTGTGTCCTCGCTGGTGATGCTGAGATTCTGCTGATGCCACTCATAACGAGCAGTCCCATCAGGAAAGCAATGATCACGCATGGTACGATAAATTTGTAATTTTTCATCATAATGACCTCCATTCGATAAAATCCTATGTAATGTTAAAAAACAAATACAAACATCTGTTCTGTGATATTAATATAGCACACGAACAGATGTTTGTCAATAGAAAATCGAACAAAAGTTCTAATAAGTTTATTATATACAAAAAAGCCTGATCACGGTATATCAAACGTGATCAGGCTTTGATCGATCTCTCTAATATCTGCGGTATAAACCGGCAACGGTTCCAAGAATCTCTACTTCATTGACAATGATCGGTTCCATCGTATCGTTTTCCGGCTGTAAACGGAAATGACCTTTCTCTTTGTAAAAAGTCTTTACTGTAGCGGAATCGTCAACCAGTGCGACCACCAGATCTCCATTGCGGGCTGTGTTCTGCTTATGTACAATGATATGATCTCCGTCATAAATACCAACATTGATCATACTCTCTCCTTTGACCTTCAGCATAAAAGCCTCTCCAGATGGCATATCATCTGCCAGAAGCGGAAAATATCCCTCGATGTTCTGCTCTGCGAAGATTGGTTCTCCGGCAGCAACATTTCCGATCAGGGGAACATTTACGATCTCCCGGCGCACAAGATTAAAATCATCATCTACGATCTCGATAGCGCGGGGTTTCGTGGGATCCCGGCGGATATAGCCGTTTTTCTCAAGAGTCTCCAGGTGAGAATGAACGGAGGAGGTTGATTTCAGATGAACAGCCTCACAGATTTCACGGACAGCCGGTGGGTATCCGCGATTTAATATTTCTGATTTGATATATTCCAATATTTCTAATTGTTTCGGTGATATTCTTCCTTTTTCCACAGCAGGGGTCTCCTTTTCTAGTATTCAAGATAAAAAGATGCAAACACAAGTTCTTTTTATTAGGATATCACAAGTAAGTTTTTTTGTCAAACAAATGTTCTTAGCGCAGTTCCCGAATATCGATCTGTTTTCCGTCGGACCAGATATGCTCCAGATCATAGAACAGGCGGTCATCCCGGTTGAACAGGTGAACCACCAGATCGCCGTAATCCATCAGGATCCAGCTGCTGTCCCGGTTCCCCTCGATCCGTTTCACATCAAAGCCGGCTTCATGCATTTTTTCCTGCACATTATTGATCATTGCCTGCAGCTGCGGTTTGCTTCCTCCTCCTGCGATGATAAAATAATCCGCCAGAATGGAGATCTCGCCGATTCCAATAACTTTAATCTCCTCGGCTTTTTTTTCATCTAATGCTTCATAAGCGGTTAATGCCATTTTCTTTGACTGTTCCATAGAATTTTCCTTTCTGTGCTGTAATTATGAGTCTCCGCGCTTTTTTTCGTGCAGTCGTTTATAGTAATCATATGCTTCCAGTGTGTGATGCTCGATCTGATCGGTTTTTTCTTTATCGCCTTTTCCGAGGTACTCTACGGTATCCCGTAGGATCATATAGACGGCTTCCTCCAGATCAATAAAGGCCATTTTACGGATGACCGGCAGATGCTCCAGCATTTTGCGGTTTGGCTCAATATAATCCGCGGTAAATACGATTGCTTCCAACAGGCTCATACCGGGACGTCCCGTAGTATGATAACGTATGGCACTGCAGACGGCGTCCTCTTCCACTCCGTATTTTTGGGCAGCATAGCAGGCTCCAAGCTTTGCGTGAAGCAGATAAGGCTGCTTTTTTTCTGTTTTATTGCATGGAATATCGTATTTATCACACTGGCGCAGCATTTCCTTATCGTCAAGGCATTTGGCACAGTCATGCAGTAAACCGGCCAGAGCCGCCTGCTGCAGATCAGCACCATATCGCATGGCCATGGAAATTGAGGTGTGCATTACGCCAATAGTATGGCAGTATCTTTTAGAAGTTATATTTTTTTGGAGCTTTTTCTGAATCTGCTCTAGTTGCTCATTATCCAGCATGTGCTTACACTTCCTTTGTAGTATATAAATTTTCTTTGAAAATATACTTCTCCACGTCGGGAGGAATCATCTGGCTCACCGATAGACCGGACAAGATCCGGCTGCGAATCAGACTGGAGCTGATGGGCATATCCGGCATAGAAAGAATCCGGATATCAGCCTGATAATTGCTGGTCAGGTAAGCCGCTCTTTCATACATCTGCTGCATGGTTTCTCCGTTTCGGGAAAATGCCAGGATCGTTGTCATTTTCATGATCATTTCCGGGTGATACCAGGTTTCCAGTTCAAACAGGGAATCTCCGCCCATCAGAAAATAAAACCGGTGATCAGGATATGTTTTTTGCAGCCGTTTCAGAGTTTGGGCCGTGTAGGTTGTTCCCTCATGGCGCAGCTCAAAATCTGAAAATGCAAAATATGGTGTGTCTTTGATCGCCTGTTTGATCATATTACTGCGGTGCTCCTCAGAAATAATTTCGGAGGAGTTTTTATGAGGGGGATTTTTGGATGGCATAAACCAGATCCGGTCAAGTCCTGCCTGCTCATATGCAGCCATAGCCATGGTCAGATGAGCATTATGAATGGGATTAAAGGTGCCTCCCATAATACCGATCTGACTCATTTTTTGGCAGCATCCCTTCTTTTCTTTTCCTTTTCGGGATTTAATTTATATAAGACAATTTTCTTGCCAATGACCTGAACTACCTGGGAGCCGGTACGCTCTGCCAGAATCCGTGCAAGCTCTTTTGGATCATCTGTACAGTTTTTTAATACGGATATTTTGATCAGCTCTCTGGCGTGGAGTGCATCACGGATCGCCTGGGTCATCTGGGGTGTCAGACTTGCCTTGCCAATCTGGAAGATGCTGTCCATTGTCATTGCCTGGGATTTTAACTCTGCCCGTTCTTTACTTGTCATATTTATTACCATGCCTTTCTTTGGGTTTTTCATACCTATTATAAACGAAGATGTGGCGGTTGCCAAACACTTTTTGGAATAATCCTGCATTTTGTACAATATATTATGGTAATTGAAGGAGATATGAGGTTTCCTATGAAGTATCAAAAAGCGTTTGCCCTGTTTTTAGCAGTGCTGCTGTTTGCCGGCAGCCTGGGAGATCCAATACATAATGTGACGGTTTATGCACAGGAGGAAAAGAAGGCCGAAGAAAATAATACGATGGATATTACTGCGCAGTCCGCAGTTTTGATCGAAAACAGCAGCGGGCGTATCTTATATGAGAAGGAAAAAGACAAAGAACTGATTCCTGCCAGTATTACAAAGATCATGACTCTGCTGCTGATCTTTGATGCGCTGGAAAAGGGACAGATCCATCTGGAGGATGCTGTTTCTGTCAGCGAATATGCAGCGTCCATGGGAGGCTCACAGGTGTTTCTGGAACCGGGGGAGACGCAGACGGTGGATACCATGATCAAATGTATCAGTGTGGCAAGTGCCAATGATGCGGCTGTTGCCATGGCGGAATATGTTGCAGGCTCCGAGCAGGCCTTTGTGGACCAGATGAACCATAAGGCAAAGGAACTGGGGATGAAGCATACGCATTTTATGAATTGCAATGGTCTGGATGATTCCATTGAAAGTGGTCATTACAGCAGTGCGTATGATGTGGCGTTGATGTCACGGGCATTGATCTCCGGCTATCCGCAGATCAGCCACTACTCTACCATCTGGATGGATGAGATCACCCATTCAACCAAAAAGGGGGACACACAGTTTGGACTGACCAATACCAATAAGCTGATCCGGACATATCAGGGAATCACGGGATTAAAAACCGGTTCCACATCAAAGGCAAAATACTGCCTTTCAGCGACAGCATCCCGTGCGGCTGTGAGCCTTACAGCAGTCGTGATGGCGGCTCCGGATCCCAAGATCCGTTTTAGTCAGGCTGCATCTCTGCTGGATTACGGTTTTGCGAACTGTACCGGTTTTGAGGATCAGACTACGGCTTTGAAGCTGCCTGCGATTCCGGTCAAAAATGGTGTATCAGAAACGGTAATTCCGTATATATCAAAGGATTTTTCTTACACCCTGTGCAAAGGGGAATCCGGAGATCAGATCGAACGTCGGATTGAGTATAAAAAGGATCTTACGGCACCGATCCGGAAGGGGGATATGATCGGCAGAATTGTTTATACAATGAATAACCAGACTCTGGAAGAAATCCCGGTCTATGCTGCCAGAAATGTGCCAAAGGCAACATATACCGACTGCCTGGGAAAGCTTCTTAAACGATGGTTTGTTGCTTAATATTACAAAGAATCAATCATTGATATATGGCATTTTCCGATACACTCAAAAAGGAAATCCATGCAGAAAACTGCGTTGGATTTCCTTTTGATATTGTCTCATCTTTGTATATTCATGGTCTGTATTATTGTGCCGGAGACGGAGAAACGGTCGCACTGCTGTCGGAGTAACCACTGACATCACTGGACGGAGTATACTCGAACTCTCCGTTTTTACCATTATACTTAAAAATAAACTGGTTAATGGCATCTGCCTGATACTCCTTCTGGATAGAAAGACAGGAGCCAACACCCGGAACATTTCCACCGGAGAAGTATGGATTCACAGGAATCTGCAGCTGATGGATCGTAGTGGTACCCATCATAACGACATCCTTAATATAATTAATGATCTGTTTGTTGGTCAGATCGGTTTTTACATTCTTTTTCAGGACATCTTTTGCAATGTCCAGCCATTTGGACATTGGCATTTTCTTGACCTTATTGAAAATACTGGTAATGGCATTTCTCTGACGCCAGGTACGGCCGTAATCATCAATCTGGCCGGTCGGTGTCACCGGCTGAATACCTTTTGCATATTTACGGATACGGCAGTAACCAAGAGCCTGCGCTCCGTTCAGCGTGTGTTTTCCAGCTTTTACATTGCGGTACTTGGCGGGACGGATATAGTTAGTGGCATTCAGATATGCAGCTTCAGATTCTGTGAGCTCGATCTCCACACCGCCGACATCATTGACGATGGTTTTAAATGCATCAAAGCTGACTTCAACGTATCCATCTAACTGGATGTTAAAATTCTGTGCAATCGTTTTATAAAGAAGCTCGATTCCACCAAAGGTATTGGCGGAATTTAACTTATTGCTGCCATGATCCGGAATCTCTACCAGCATATCACGCATCAGTGTTGTGAGCTTTAATGTGCCGTGCTTCATATCCAATGTAGCGATCAGCATGGTATCGGTCAGACCGGCGGCAGCATAACCATTCTCCTTTCGGTAGTCATTTCCCACCAGAAGTACATTGACAATATTGTCATCGGAATTGACCCGGATACCGGACAGATCTACCTTTGATAAAGAGGTATCATAATCTCTCTGCACCACATCAAGGGTATCCAATACAGCTACCTGCCCTTTGGCGGCTACGAATCCCAGTGCACCGCTGACAATCAGTGCTACTACATAAAGTACTCTTTTAACCCACATATGTAATCCTCACATTTATCTTATAGTTTTTGCAATAAATACTTATATATTTTACATGATACCTGAGAAATATGCAAGAGATAGTGTACAAAAAACGGGATTGATTGAGAATATTTTGAAAATAAATTGTAGAGGAAAATTTTATATAAAAAGGGCAAAAACACTGTTTTGCCCTTTTTGTGTCTATTGTGCCGGTGTGGTGGTTCCGCTGCCGGAAGTATAGGTATACTCCTGCCCTTCTGTGCCTTTATATTTAAAGATAAAATCATTTAATGCAGCGGTATTGGCTGTCATATCCGGTAGGATGACAGAACCGAGGTTTGTGGTGGAACCCGGTGCATAATAATCTCTCTGCGTCGTAAAATAATTATCCATCGGAATCTGCAGCTGATAAATCTCCATCGTTCCCATCATAACTACATCCTTCATATATCCGATGATATCCTGACTGCTAAGATCTGTGGTCACATATTTGCTGAGAATGGTCTGTGCCAAGTCCATAAGCTTTGGCAGGGAGGTCCCTTTTGCCTTATTGAAGATAGCGTTAATGACATTTCTCTGACGCCATGTACGACCGTAATCGTCCATTTTGCCGTTTGGTGTGACAGGGGTAATTCCTTTGGCGGTTTTACGGATACGGCTGTAACCGAGAGCCTGTGCTCCGTTTAAGGTGTGCTTGCCTGCCTTCACATTGCGGTATTTGGCAGGACGGATGTAATTGGTGGCATTCAGATATGCGGCCTCCGATTCTGTAAGCTCGATATCCACTCCTCCTACGGCGTTGACAATGGCCTTTACCGCATCAAAGCCTACTTCTACATAGCCGTCAAGCTTGATATTAAAGTTCTGTGCAATGGTCTTATAAAGAAGTGTCGGACCATCCTCTCCATAGCCGAAGCATGAATTCAGACGGTTCTGACCATGTCCGGGGATCTCAACGATCTGATCACGCAACAGAGAAGTCAGCTTAAGATTTTTGTGCTTTTTATCCAGTGTGGCGATCATAATAACATCAGGAAGCCCTGCTGCTGTATATCCGGTCTCCTTACGGTAATCATTACCGATGACCAGAATATTTACGATGTTGTTATCACTCTTGTAATTGCCCTTCGGGAGTTTAACCTCCTTGAAGGCATTGTCCTTATTTTGATTGACAGAGCTGAATACGATCTGTGTCCGGGCAATCCAGAAGCCGGCAAATATGCTGGCACACAGAGCAAGTCCAAAGAGCACCTTTGGAACGATCCGTCTGTTTTTTTTCTTCGTTTTTTTCATTTTAATCCTCATCTTCCTATATATACATTATTTGATTACATACATATGCATCATACACTATTACGCAGTGTTTCACAAGTCCGATTCATAATCTTTCAGAAACTATTCAGAAATACAACATGAATTTGCAGGACAATCTCTTGACGAACATATGTACTTCCTTTATAATAAAGCAGATATTATTTTTATTAGAAATGAGGTGAATCATATGGCTCGTGGTGCCGGAAAAAATAACTGGGCACTGTTTTTGCTGCTTCTGGCAGGGATCGTGATCGGCAGCTTTATTGCTCAGGCAACTGCAGGCGTTTCTGCTCTTTCATGGCTCAGCTATGGACAGAAATTTGGTCTGACACACCCATTCAGGCTTGATCTTGGGATCCTGGTGCTGACTTTTGGTCTTTCGGTAAAGATCACACTGGGAAGCATTCTTGGAATTATTATTGCAATTATTATTTATCATTTTATTTAATGCAATATTTAAAAGAACTGTTGTTGAATGATAGATCAGAAAAGGAACCTGTTTTTATTACTGGTACATAATTAAAAAATACTCCGGCAAAACCGAATTTATTTCGGATCTTTGCCGGAGTATTTTTTTATGTTTCTATATTACGTTTTCGTAGATAGATTAAACCGGATAAGCCTTGCTCTCGGTATCAGCAGCGGCTGCATCTACCTTGTTCTGCTGTGCCTCACGGTATTTGAAGAACTCAGTTGCTACCTGTGGGAACAGTGCGTAGGAAAGCACGTCCTCATCCTGCTGCTTGTACTGAGCCATTTCCTTCTCGATATCTGCAAGCTGAGGCTTGATTAGATCGGCTGGACGGCATGTGATCGGTTTGGTATCACCAATACACTTCTTCTGTACTTCCTTATCAAATGGCTTTACAGTCTGTCCGAACTCTCCGGAAAGGAGTTTCTTGGACTCTTTTGTTACCATCTTATAACGCTCGCCGGATACTACATTCAGAACAGCCTGTGTACCAACGATCTGTGAAGAAGGTGTTACAAGAGGTGGCTCACCGAAGTCCTTACGAACCTTTGGTACTTCCTCAAGTACCTGCTCGTACTTGTCCTCCTGCCCCATTTCTTTGAGCTGGGATACCAGGTTACTAAGCATTCCGCCAGGTACCTGATAACGCAGTGTCTGGATATTAACCCCGAGCACCTTTGTATTCATCAGGCCAGTCTTTAATGCTTCCTCACGCATTGGACGGAAGTAATCAGCGATCTCTGCAAGCTTATCAAGATCAAGACCGGTATCATAAGGTGTGCCCTTGAACGCCTCAACCATAACCTCTGTAGCAGGCTGGCTAGTACCCATAGCAAATGGAGAGATTGCGGTATCGATGATATCGCAGCCTGCCTCTACTGCCTTCATATAAGTCATAGAAGCTACACCGGAGGTGTAATGGGTATGAAGATCGATTGGAATATCAACGGACTCCTTCAATGCCTGAACAAGCTCAGTAGCCTTGACAGGAACTAAGAGACCTGCCATATCCTTGATACAAAGGGATTTGGCACCCATATCCTCAATTCTCTTTGCCATATCTTTCCAGTAATCCAGAGTATATGCATCACCCAGAGTATAGGAAAGAGCAATCTGTGCATGACCGTTTTCTTTGTTGGCTGCCTTTACTGCGGTCTCCAGGTTACGGAGATCGTTCAGACAGTCAAAGATACGGATAATATCAATACCGTTTGCGATGGATTTCTGTACGAAATACTCTACCACGTCATCTGCATAATGATTGTAACCGAGGATATTCTGTCCACGGAAAAGCATCTGCAGCTTTGTGTTTTTGAAACCGTCTCTTAATTTACGAAGTCTCTCCCATGGATCCTCCTTGAGGAAACGAAGGGAAGCATCAAATGTAGCACCACCCCAGCACTCTACTGCATGGTATCCGATCTGATCCATCTTGTCTACGATCGGAAGCATCTGCTCTGTGGTCATTCTGGTGGCGATCAGAGACTGATGAGCATCACGCAGAATGGTTTCTGTTATTTTTAAAGGTTTCTTTTCAATAGATTTCTCTTTATTAGCCATGATTCTCCTCCAATTCTAAATTCCAAAGATTGCCATAAATACGCCGGCTGCCACAGCAGTACCGATAACTCCGGCAACGTTTGGTCCCATTGCATGCATCAGCAGGAAGTTTGTAGGATCTGCTTCTGCTCCAACCTTCTGGGATACACGAGCCGCCATTGGAACGGCAGATACACCGGCAGAACCAATCAAAGGATTGACCTTGCCCTTTGTGACGAAGCACATCAGTTTTCCGAATAATACACCGGAAGCGGTACCGATTGCGAAAGCAATCAGACCAAGACCAACGATCTTTAATGTACTGAGTCTTAAGAATGCCTCAGCAGATGTTGATGCACCAACGGAAGTACCAAGCAGAATAACAACGATATACATTAATGCATTGGATGCTGTCTCTGTCAGCTGTTTTACTACGCCGGACTCCTTGAACAGGTTACCAAGCATCAGCATACCTACCAGAGGTGCTGTTGTCGGCAGAAGCAGACATACAACGATCGTTACGATAATAGGGAAAAGAATCTTCTCCAGTTTGGATACAGGACGAAGCTGTTCCATTTTGATCTTACGCTCTTTTTCTGTGGTAAAAAGCTTCATGATCGGTGGCTGGATGATCGGCACCAGTGACATATAAGAATATGCCGCCACGGCGATCGGTCCCATATACTCCGTCTGCTTTAACTTACCACAGAGGAAAATAGAAGTAGGACCATCGGCACCACCGATGATTGAGATAGCGGCTGCTGCCTTATCGTTGAATCCCCAGAGGATTGCAATAAGATAAGCGGAAAAGATACCGAACTGAGCGGCAGCACCCAGCAAAAAGCTCATCGGATTCGCAATCAGTGGACCGAAATCTGTCATAGCACCGACTCCAAGGAAGATCAGTGATGGCAGGATACTCCACTCATCGAGAATATAGAAATAATGTAACAATCCACCAACGCCATTGGAGGTGTCCTCCGGATTGGCCATGATGTCCGGATAAATATTTACCAGGATCATACCAAAGGCAATCGGAACCAGCAACAATGGCTCATACTCTTTTTTGATCGCTAAATAGAGAAAGACACAGCCTACCAGGATCATCAGGTAGTTACCTGGAGTCAGCGTGGTGAACGCTGTCTGGCCGGCCAGATTCTCAAGCGTTGAGATAATATAATCCAAAGTTATTCCCTCCTAAAATTAGTTCAGTGTTGCAAGTACAGCACCAGCTTCAACAGAATCTCCGGCAGCAACATCGATGCTTGCTACAGTACCGTCTTCAGGTGCAACAACCTCGTTCTCCATCTTCATAGCCTCAAGAATAAGAATCACATCCCCCTTCTTCACTGCCTGTCCGACAGATGCCTTTACAGAAAGGATCTTACCTGGCATTGGTGCGTTAACCTTAACAGCACCTGCACCTGCAGCCTTTGGTGCTGCCGGCTTAGCTGCCTTAGGAGCAGCTTTTGGTGCGCTTGCTGCAGCAGGAGCCGCAGAACCTGTTCCCTCTTCTACAGTTACGTCATAAACAGTTCCATTTACTGTAATTGTATAATTTTTCATGATAATCCTCCATTTAATAAATTCAATCGTTTATTTGTTAGCTATTATCGACGGATAATAGAACGAACAACAAGTCCGTCTGCGCTTTCTGTTTCAGAAGCAGCGGCAATGGCTGCGGTGATCACAGCAACTAATTCCAGGTCATCTACCAGGTTCTCAGGCTCGGAAGCGACCGGTGCCACAGGTGCGGCTGCTGCCACAGGAGCTTTCTCTGCTTTTCCTTTGCCAATGAGACCAATGAATTTGAAGCAGCTGATCAGGAGACTGATAAAGATCAGCACCAGGAATACGATAGACATACTCAGGATCGTATTCAGACCTGCCTTCTGCATTTTCTGGCCCAGAGTTTTATATTCATCAAATTTGAATGAATAGTTGCCACTGTCGTCTGTCTGGATCTGACCGTCCTTGTCGAAGGTCAGACTTGCAAGAACCTTGTCTCCGCTCTCGCACAGGATTGTCTCTGTAACTGTAGCGGAGTCTGTGGTGATCGTAAACTCTGTTTTTTCTTTTTTCTTTAATCCCTTATACTGTGCCTTCTGCTTTGCATAAAGCTTATACTGTGCAAGGGTTGTATCATTCATCTGATCTTTATATGTGGAAATGGTTCCCTCAAAATCTGCTGCAAACCAGCTTGTCAGGAAGTTGTCTGTCTGCTGTTCCAGCGTTTTCTTGTCAAAGTTTTCATTTCCACGGACTAAAGAACAGCCGGATACCATCAATACACAGGATAAAACACAGAAAAATAATAATAATTTTCTTTTCATAAATGCCTCTCCTTCTTAGATGGTTCCATGCTTCTTGCCGATTGGATACTCACTTTTTGTGAACAGAAGCTCAAATGCGAAAATTAACTGTTTTCTGGCTGCCTCAGGGCTGATGATGGAATCAATATACCCTCTGGCTGCAGCAGCTTCTGTGCCGGACTGGGAAGCAAACTCAGCAGCCTTGGCAGCAAGATCAGCATCCTTATCGTCAGCATACATGATCTTGGCAGCAACCTGGGCATCCATCATACCGATCTTTGCATCAGGAAGGGCAAATACCATATCTGCACCGATGTGCTTGGAGTTCATGGTGATGTATGCACTTCCGTAAGCATTTCCTGTGATCAGATTTACCTTAGGAACATCTGCCTCAGCAAATGCAGCAGTAAGGGCAGCCGCCTTGGAAGCGATGGTCTTCTCCTCTTCTACTGTAGTAGCAAAGCCTTCTACATTGGTCAGGGTCAGAATCGGAATATTAAATGCATCACATGTTTTGATAAAGGAAGCCGCTTTGTCACATCCGTCAGATGTCAGGCGGGCCTCAAAACTCTCCTGCTCACTGCCGTCCTCGCCGTAAACAGCGGTTCTGTTGGCAACGCAGCCTACAGTCATACCGTCAAGACTGATAAAGCCTGTAACCATTTCTTTTGCGAAATCCTTCTTTAACTCAAGGAAGAAGTTATTGTCGCCCAGATCTTCCAGTGCTGCAGCAGGATCCTTAACCTCAGCGGCAAAATCAGGAACCAGACGATTCAGATCATCCAGACACTCTTCCATACCACCGATCTCGTTATTGTTCTCCGGGAGAATACTTACGAGGTTACGTACGTTTTCAAATACCTCAGCCTCTCCGTCGCAGATCACATCTACAACAGAAGCTGTTTTCTGGAAATCAGCAGATGCAGTATCCAGCTTATCGGTGTAATTACCCTCCAGTGTGTTTGGAGAGTTTACGAAAAGCTTACCGTTGTTCTGCTCCATAAAGGTAAAATCGCTCATTGCAGCCATAACAGCCACACCACCACCACAGTTACCAAAGATGGCACTGATCTGTGGGATCACTCCGGAAGCCTTTGCTTTCATCTTGTAGATCTGACCAAATCCTGCAAGGGCATCTGTGGACTCCTGAAGACGCATTCCTGCGCAGTCGATCAGACCGATCACAGGTACTCCTGTCTTCATTGCAAGCTCATAGATGTGTGCAATCTTCTTTGCATGCATCTCTCCGATCGTACCATTCAGTGCAGATGCGTCCTGACTGTATACATAGACAGGATTGTTCTGGATCAGTCCATATCCGGTGATGACACCATCTGCCGGTACGGATTTCTCCTGCATGTTGAAATCTGTGCTTCTCTTGGTAATTCCAGCACCGAGTTCAACAAAACTATTCTCGTCAACTAAAGACGCAATACGGTCTTTCGCAGACATAGTGTTTGAGTTACTCATGTTTTGACCTCCTATATAGTAGTAATAATAATAACAAATTTACACCAAGTATAAGTGTATCTCTTTTGGGCAAAAATGGCAACCGTTTTTTCGCCATTTTTTTGTTCCGGGAAGAAAAAAGAATGATTCTTCCGTTTCTTCATATAATTTAGTTAATTCTATATGAAATACAGGGTAATATCATGCAAAAAATCATAAGTTTTCTTTTGCTTGTCTTTTGTCTTTTCCTTTTGACACAACCATTAAAAAATCATATGGCAATACGGGAAAAAGCTTTTTGGGAGCCATCCCAAAAGCCTGCAGAGTCCATTGTACCGGTTGTCCGTATGACGGCATCGGAGCTTGGTTCCAGTGTTGCTGCCTCTACCCCGTCATCTCTTTATGCAAAGGCATATTGCGTGATGGATACAGAATCCGGAAGATTTCTGCTTTCCCAAAATGAGAATAAAAAAATGCCAATGGCAAGCACAACCAAGATCATGACTTGTATTCTTGCACTGGAATCCGGCTGTCTGGATGAAATGGTGACAGTATCTGCTTATGCGGCATCCATGCCGGATGTTCAGCTAAATATCCGGGAAGGCGAAAAATATCGTCTGGGAGATCTGCTGTATTCTTTGATGTTAGAATCCCATAATGATACTGCCGTTGCCATTGCGGAACACATTGGCGGGTCCGTGGAGGGATTTGCAGAGCTGATGAACCAAAAGGCAGAGGAAATCGGCTGTGTTTCTACGCATTTTGTTACACCAAATGGTCTGGATGATCCGGAGCATTATACCACAGCAAAAGAGCTTTGTATGATTGCATCTTATGCGATTCAAAATAAAGAATTTCAAAAGGTGATCCAGACTCCTCAGTATCAGTTTCAGGATGCGTCAGGACAACGCAGCTTTCAGGTGTCTAATCATGATGCCTTTCTTGGCATGTATCAAGGGGCTCTGGGAATCAAAACCGGTTTTACCGGGAATGCAGGTTACTGCTTCTGCGGTGCCGCCACCAAAAATAACCGTACGCTGGTCTCTGCTGTCCTTGCCTGCGGATGGCCGCCTCATAAAACCTATAAATGGTCCGATACCACAAAGCTTATGGATTATGGCTTTGAAGGTTTTAAAACCTGTGAGATCCCGTCTGATCGCGATACCTGGAAACTGTCTGTGGAAAATGGCTGTGATCACAATGTCACTGTATTTATGTCAAAAGAAGATACGGACAGTCTGCAGCTGCCACTCCGGGCCGATGACGTCGTGGAAATCCGGACGTCTCTGCCGGAGAAGCTGACTGCACCTGTCCGCAGCGGGGATATCGTGGGGTGTCAGGAAATCCTGCTAAATGGGGAGATTTTAACAAAATCTCCGCTTTATACAGGGCAGGATATTGCAGCCATGGATTTCCCCTATGTGTTAAAACATTTATTTCGGAATTATGTGTTTTCGTGATGTGCTACGGCAGATTATTTACTGCTGCCGTTTTTGGTTTCATTTCCGGTTTCCGTGTCAGAGACAGAGCCTCCGTTCGAAAACTGAAAGCTAAAGATTGTTACTCCTAAGATCACGACACCTACAATAACTAAAACGATAGTTGTACCCATAATAATCTCCTTTTCTGCACATAATGTGCCAATATTCAATTTTTGGTTAATGGAATGAAAAGAAGATCTTCTCGCCATCCTTGTCATGGATAAACCGCATGATCCGGGCGAGATGATGAGTTGTAGATTTATAGAATGCCGGTTCATAACTTCTCCGGGCAAAAAAGACACAGAAGCAGAATATGATCGACGTATATAACAGCAATAAAAGCTGCTGCTGCCGTCCATCCTGACGGAAGGATACCGGGCGTGAAGCTTCAAGCTTCGGCTGCAGTACCCGTATGCCTAACTGCTCCGTGCTGCAGACATCCGGCGAATCTGTCCGGATGGAAGAAAGTGTGGAAAGCAGGCTTTCCCGGCGGAAATGATCAGAGGTGTCCATTTGTGAGATTCTGGTAACATCCGTTCCAATCCCTGAAATAAGCACAAAGAAAAGCATGGCAACGATGAGCCAGCGCTGTTTTCGTAATTGATTCATAGGACACCCTCCTTTCATATGTTTGATAAAGTTTAAAGTAACTTCGGATATAAGTTTCCAAAGGCTTGCTATCTGCGTTTATCCCTTGCATCATAATATATGCAGAAGATACCGGTTAATGATCAACAGCGTACTGCCTGTTCCGGCATATTACGCTCTCCCAGCCGTACAGCCTTACATACCCGGCGGTAAACATGATCACAGACCTCTACGGATTTCATGCCTTTATAATCCTCATAATAAAGAGGTTTCAAAAAATAAACCTGTGTGTGGACATGCCGCAGGGAATTGAGATCATATACCTTCCAGGAATCTACTAAAGCCACCGGAACAATGGGAACCTTTGACTTCATGGCACTTTTGAAAGTGCCGGGCTTAAAAGGATCCACCTGATTGCCATTGCGGTGCTTATATCCTCCTGCAGGGAAAATAATGAACTTCCGGCCCTGTGCTGTCTCTGCGGAGACCTCCTGTATGATCTTGGCCGCCTGACGGATATCATGGAGCTTGATGCGCTTGCCTTTGACCAGATCAATGAACTGGCTGACTAACGGCATATGGGATCTGGCATCATCCATCACTACCGAGCATGGCAGCGGATGACCGTACATGATCCCCAGAGCATCGTACTTCCCCTGATGATTGGGAAACATCACATATCCTCCCTGAGACGGCAGATTTTCACGGCCATATACAGAGGTGGAGATCCGGGCGGTTTTCATCATCTGGCGTATCATTTTCAGATCATACTGATATCGAAACTCCTCGGAATATTTCCGGTCTCTTGCGGCATAATAGCCTGCCTGGGGAATCATCCAGGCTCTATGTAAATTTCTGATCAATACATATACAAAGCGAAGCAATTTTTCTTCCTCATTTCTTATGACGATATTTCGTCTTTCATTTCTCCTGATAGATAATGTATCATATTAACTTTTTTTTGGCAACTGTTGCAAAAGGAAGATGGTACATATAAAATGGAGCAAGAGAAAACGTAATAAGGGGGACATCAAACCATGGCATTAGATGGAATGGTAATTGCTGATATTGTATATGAACTGGAGCGGGACCTGGCAGGAGGCCGTATTGCCAAGATCGCACAACCGGAGAAGGACGAGCTGCTTCTGACGATTAAGCAGAGCAGAACCGGGGAGGACGGAAAGACTGTCCGCAGTCAGAAAAGGCTGGTGGTTTCCGTGAATCCAAGTCTCCCACTGATCTATGAAACGGAGGAGACAAAGAACTCTCCTATGACGGCACCAACCTTCTGTATGGTACTCCGGAAGCATTTGTCCAACAGCAGAATCCTGTCTGTCCGGCAGATCGGTCTGGAACGTGTGCTTTGCTTTGAACTGGAGCATCTGAATGAAATGGGGGATCTGTGTCACAAAAAGTTATATATCGAGCTGATGGGCAAGCACAGTAATATCATCTTCTGTCAGGAGGATGATGTGATCATTGACAGTATTAAACGGGTGTCGGCTCTGGTCAGCTCTGTGCGGGAGGTACTGCCGGGCAGAACATATTTTATCCCAAATACACAGGAAAAACTGGATCCCTTTACGGTAAGCTGCGAGGAGTTTACAGAAAAAATACTGACGAAGCCTATGCCGCCGGCAAAGGCACTGTATACCTCTCTGACCGGTTTCAGTCCGGTTATGGCCAATGAACTGTTATACCGGGCAAGTCTGCAGGATGCCGCCTCTACCAGTGAGCTTTCGGATATGGAGCGGCTTCATTTGTATCGCAATTTTGAACGGCTCCGGGAGGAACTGCTCTCTCACTCTTTCGCTCCGACACTGGTCAAACGGGGGCAGGAGCCGGTAGAGTTTGCGGCGTTTCCATTGACTTCCTATGAGAGGGATGAGACCTGCCAGAGTATTTCTTATGACAGCATCAGCCGGCTTTTATACGACTTTTATGCGCAGAAGGAGCTGTATTCCCGGATCCATCAGAAATCCTTTGAGCTGCGCCGTGTCACCAATACGGCGCTGGAACGCTGCCGTAAGAAATATGATCTTCAGGAGAAACAGCTTCGTGATACGAAAAAACGTGATAAATATAAGGTATATGGTGACCTTTTAACAACCTACGGGTATAGTCTGACTGGCGGAGAGAAAAGCTTTACCTGTGAGAACTATTATGATGAGGGCAAAGAGATCACAATACCACTGGATCAGACAAAATCTGCCATGGAAAATGCCAAGCGGTATTTTGATAAATATGCCAAGTTAAAAAGAACCTTTGAGGCATTGACGGTTCAGTTAGAGGAAACAAGACAGGAAATAGAGCATCTGGAGTCTGTGAGCAATGCACTGGATATTGCCCGCCAGGAGGAGGATCTGACATTGATCCGTCAGGAGCTTTCGGAGTGTGGTTATGTAAAGAAGCATGCGCAGCCACGCAGTAACAGAGGGCGTGTGAAGATAAAAAGCAAGCCGTTTCATTATATTTCCTCCGATGGATTTCATATGTATGTGGGAAGGAATAACTATCAGAATGATGAACTTACCTTCCACTTTGCCAATGGCGGTGACTGGTGGTTTCATGCCAAAGGAACGGCAGGCTCCCATGTGATCGTAAAGACAGAGGGGAAGGAACTGCCGGACAGAACCTTTGAGGAGGCAGCCGCTCTGGCAGGCTGGTATTCCAAGGCGAAGGATCAGGCAAAAGCCGAGATTGATTATATTCAGAGAAAGCATATCAAAAAGCCAAACGGAAGCAAGCCGGGTTTTGTAGTATATTATACCAATTATTCCATGACAATCGTACCGGACATTTCCGGTCTTAAGGAAATAGAGGATTAAAATTGTACCCGAAGCCGGAAGCTGACGGGTGCAGAAAGGAATGGAAATTATTATGATACGTTCTGACAATCATGTACACACATCATTTTCTACTGACAGTGATACCCCGATGGAGGCGATGGTACAGCGGGGCATAGAACTGGGGCTGGATTCGGTCTGTTTTACGGATCATATTGATTATGATTTTCCGGATACCGGAAATGGTGTGGAGTTTTTGTTTGAGATGGAGCCATATTTTGAGATGCTCTCCTTTTTGCAGGGGAAATATCCGCAATTTGAGATCCGCCGAGGTGTAGAGCTTGGTCTGAAACCGGATCTGGCACAGAGATGTAATGCGCTGATCCAGACTCATCCATTTGATTTTGTGATTGGTTCGACACATTTAGTTGATGATACAGATCCGTATTATCCGTCTTTCTGGGAGCAGTTTTCAGAGAAGGACGGAATCCGGAGATATTACGAGATCACTATGGAAAATATCCGAACAGATACAAAGTTTGATGTCTATGGTCATATTGATTACATTATCCGTTATACACCGACACAGCAGAAGAACAAGGCGCAGGGGATCATTGACGAAGCATATATGGATCGGTGCTTTCGGGATTCGTCGGATATGATCGACGAGATCCTTCGTCTCCTGCTGGCAAAGGGCAAAGGCATAGAGGTCAACACGGCCGGGATTAAATATGGTCTTGGCCATACCAATCCACAGGAAAAGGTACTGAAACGCTACCGGGAGCTTGGGGGCGAGATCATTACCGTTGGTTCAGATGCCCATGAAACGAAGCATCTGGCATATGCCTTTGAAGGAATTCCGGAGCTTTTACGAAAATGTGGTTTTCGGTATTACACAGAATTCCGCAAGAGAAAACCGGAAATGATTCCGTTATGATATCTGCCGGAGTTTCTGCACGAAGGATCGGATATTTTCAAATGTTTCATTGATCTCCTCCATTGTGTTTTCATGGCCTATGGTGATGCGCAGTGCGCCCAGTGCCATTTCATCCGAAAGTCCGATAGAGTGCAGTACATGGGATGGAGCCTGATCTGCAGAGGAACAGGCAGAACCGCCGGATACATAAATGTCTTTTGTTTCCAGCATAGCGATCAGCGTGGCGCTGTCAATACCATAAAAGCTGACATTTAAATTGCCCGGCAGGCGTTTTTGGCTGCTGCCGTTTAGTCTTGTCATAGGGATTTCTGACAGAATCCGGTGCATCAGGTGATCCCGAAGGGAAGATTCCTGTCCGGCATATTCTGTCATATGCTCCAGAGAAAGCTGCGCAGCACATCCCATACCAACGATACCGGCAACATTTTCGGTGCCTGCTCTTCTGCCCTGTTCCTGGGCACCACCGTATAACAGAGGAGACAGAGGCGTTCCCTCTTTGGCGTAGAGGAAGCCGACACCTTTGGGACCACCAAATTTATGAGCACTGACACTTAAAAAATCAATCGGTGTGCTTGAAACATCAATGGGTACATGGGCATATGCCTGCACAGCATCTGTATGAAACAGGATGCTGTTTTTTTGTGCAATCTGACCCAATTCACGGATCGGCTGCAGAGTACCGATCTCATTGTTTGCATACATCACAGAAATCAGGATCGTATCAGGACGGATTGCCTTTTCCAGGACAGCAGGCGCCACAAAGCCCTCCCGGTTTACCGGAAGGTATGTTAGATCAAAACCGCAGTTTTCCAGAAAATGACATGTATGAAGGATGGCATGATGTTCTATGGCAGAGGTGATGATATGACGTCCTTTTCCGCAGAGAGACCTGGCAGCATTTACCAGCACCCAGTTATCTGATTCTGTTCCACCACTGGTAAAAATAATTTCCTGTGGCTTTGCGTGGATGCCCCCGGCCAGAACTGTGCGGATCTGATCCAGCTTTTTATGAAGCAGTCTTCCTTCTTTGTAAGAACTGGAAGGATTGTAATAATAATCATGAAGATAAGGTGTCATTTCACGGATGACCTCCGGATAAACTGCTGTGGTTGCGGCGTGGTCCAAATAGATCATTTTATACGTTGCCCCCATGTATCCTGTTATTCATACTTTATGCGCTTTTTTGTCATAGTTGCATTATTTTTTCATAGAAATGAACAAAGAGGTATGACCGGACAGAGTGATTGACTGCCGGCTTCGGAGGAACACTCATGGGAACAATGGCGAGGAAGCTTCTGAAAGGGACTTTATTATTGACAATTACCGGATTTGTGACAAGAATTCTTGGATTTTTTTACCGGATCTATCTGGCCGATATGCTGGGAGCACATTATCTGGGAATCTATCAGTTGATCTTTCCCGTATATGCCATTTGTTTTACCATTTATGGGGCAGGTATCCAGACTGCACTGTCCCAGGTCATTGCATCGGAAAAGAATCAGAATGACAATGTCTGCTCAGTGATGAAAATATTCCGGACCGGAACGGCGATTGCCCTGCTCCTTGCCTTTGGACTGCAGTTTTTTATGTGGTGGAAAGCAGAGTGGATCGCTCTTCATTTTGTGATGGAGCCGGCTCTGACGCCTTACTTAAGAATTATGGCAGTATTCTTTCCTTTTTGCTGTCTGTCGGCGTGTATCAATGGGTATTATTATGGAATACAGGATGCAAAGATTCCGGCGATAACCCAGGTAATCGAGCAGATCTTCCGGATCTTTTTTGTGTTTGGCATGACGTTTTTTATGATGCCGGATGCCACGGTGGAGGAAAACTGCCGCATTGCAGTATGGGGGCTTGCAGCCGGAGAGATCAGCTCCTGTTTTTTTAATGTATGGAAGCTCTGGAAACACTGTCGGGATAGATCTGACTCCGGAAAAAGGAAATTATACCGGCAGCATCGGCAAAACGGCTGCAGCGCCGGAATCCGCTCTCTGCTCTGGCTGGCTTCTACTCTCACATTGACAAGACTTTTTATTACATTTCTCAACAGCGTGGAAACAGTTCTGCTGCCGGCAATGTTAAAGCGGTACGGCTGCAGTAGTGAGGAGGCGCTTAGCATTTACGGTGTGCTGACCGGTATGACATTTTCATTTCTGTTGTTTCCCTCTACCATTACCAACTCTCTTGCGGTACTTTTAGTACCTTCTGTGGCGGAGGCGGATGCTGCCGGGGATACCCGTATGATACGGAGAAGCATTTCCCTTTCCATCCGGTATTGCCTTCTTCTGGGGATTCTGTGTACCGGCATTTTTATGGTATTTGGCAAGGAACTGGGATTGGTAATCTTTCACAATGAACTGGCAGGAGATTTTTTGGTAACGCTGTCATGGCTTTGTCCGTTCCTGTATCTTGGAACGGCTCTTACCAGTATTATCAATGGAATGAAAAAAACACATATCTCCTTTTTGATCACGGCGGTCAGTCTGGGAGTGCGGATCTTGTTCCTGCTGTGGGCGGTTCCGGTGTATGGAATGCGTCTTTATCTGATCGGTCTGCTGGTGAGCCAGCTTCTGCAGGTATTATTGGAACTGCTGTATCTGAAACCGTATTTGTGGGCCGGAAATGATGCTGAGACGGTGAGGACAGAGGAGGATTTCGATGCTTTCCGGGGAATTTTTGTGCCCGGAATATTGCTGATTCCCAGTGCCGTTACGGCAAAAAGCAGCTACCGGTGGCTTGGCAGCTGCTTCTCTGACCGTTATGCAATTTTGTATCTGGCGGCAGCAGGTATGATATTTTGTATGATCTACCTGGCCGGATTGCTTCTGACCGGAGGAATTACTCTGTCTTTTCTCCAGAAGAGGAATCCTTCGGCGGTTTCGTCTCATCAAAGGTAAGACCGAGATTGCCGTCTTTTGCGATCGTGTTGTTCAGACGCATCTTTAACTCACCCCAGGCGTCCACCAGAGCCATTTTCTCGGAAAACGGCATATCCTTCAGATAAGACATATTTTCATCCTCCGGAAGCATGGATGACCGTGGCATGGTCAGAATATATGTACGGTTCGAATTGATCGTGATCGTGGTATAATCTGATTTTGACAAAGTCAATTCAAACTGAAATGCCCGTCTTCTGGCATCCACAGTAATATCCCGTGCGATCTTGTTCCGTTTGCGGTATAAATAATCTACAATCTTATCTAACTTGTAATCGATACTGCTCCCCATAACAGCTACCTCCTATGAATAATACATAGTTTTCTATATCAATAGAATATCTATTTTTTCATAGAATGTCAACCTTATATGCGTACATTTGCGGAGACATTCCGTTCTCAAACGGTACGCATTTTATTTCCCGTAATGTACATGGAGCAATTCATGGGAACGTTCCTTCAATATGCCGTTTTCGTAAAGATTGATCAGGGTTGGGTTATCACAGGAACGTTTGACGATGGCGGATTTATCCGCTTTATACATGCCCTGAGCCCGATCCTCTTTGACACTGCGATAACCAAACGGCTGACCGGCACCACCGATACATCCGTAAGGGCATGCCATCACTTCTACAAAATCCAGCTTTTCCTCTCCACGTTGCAGCTTACGGATCAGGGTATCTGCATTCCCAAGACCATTTACCACACCAACACGGAGTGTTTTATCTCCAAGAGAAATCTCTGCGATTTTAGTTCCTTCTAGTCCTCTGACACCGGAATATTCAATCTCGCGGAGCGTTTCATTATTCTTTGCTGCTACATGGCGGAGAGCAGCCTCCATGACACCACCGGTCACACCGAAGATCACGCCGGCTCCGGAATTGATAGAAAATGGCATATCAGGAGCACTAGGCTCAATCTCCTGAAACTGGACACCAAGTTCCTTGATCATCAGGATCAGTTCCTTGGTAGTAATGACATAATCGACATCGGGAACCCCGTTACGACAAAATTCATCCCGTGCCGCTTCGTATTTTTTGGCGACGCATGGCATGACCGCAACGGAGATGGTTTCCATACCTGCTTCTTCGTCGGCCGGCTTGTAATATTCTTTTAAAACAGCACCAAACATTTCCATTGGTGATTTGCAGGTTGAAACATACGGTAAAAGCTCCGGGTATTTCGTTTCTACGAAACGCACCCATGCCGGACAGCAGGAAGTGAAAAGTGGCATGGTATTTCCCTGAGGATACTTTTTTTCACCGTTTTCCAGCTTGTAAACCAGTTCGTTTGCTTCTTCGATCACGGTGAGATCGGCACTGAAACTGGTGTCAAATACCGTGTCAAAACCAAGCATGCGCAGAGCAGTGTAGATTTTGCCAATCGTATTTTTGCCGGGAGCGATGCCGAATTCTTCTCCAATCGCCACACGGACTGCAGGGGCTATCTGGACAACGACCCGTTTATTTGGGGCATAAAGTGCCTGCCATACTCCTTTTAAATCTTTTTTGATCGTAATGGCAGCGGTTGGGCAGACAGCAGCACATTGTCCGCAGTTTACACAGTCTGTCTCGGCAATAGGACGGCCGAAAGCAGGACTGACGATCATATTGGCACCACGGTGGGCAAAGTCAATGGCACCCACATGCTGTACTTCGTTACACATTCTTACGCAGTCGCCACAGAGAATACATTTACTAGGATCCCTGACAATGGACAGGGAGGAGTCGTCGATCACCGGCTCCGGATGTGTGTTTGGAAAACGCACCTTTGTAAGATGGAATCTGGCGGCCAGCATCTGGAGACGGCAGTTGCCGTTTTTCTCACATATGGTGCAGTCCCGGCAATGGGATGCTAGAAGCAGCTCCAGGATCATTTTGCGGTGCTGATGAAGCTTTGATGTATTGGTACGGATCACCATTTTGTCTTTCGGCGGTGTGGAACAGGAGGCGATAATGCTTCCACGTTCATCTTCCACAACGCACATACGGCAGGCACCGTAAATGGACATATCCGTGTAATAACAAAATGTAGGCACATGGATTCCTGCTTTGCGGATAACCTGCAGGATATTTTTTTCATCCGTAAAAGCGGTACGGATTCCGTCAATGATCATATATTTTTCAGACATATTTAACCTAATCCTTTCTTAATCAAACCTCTTTTACGGCGTTAAAGTGACAACCCTCTTTGCAGGCTCCGCATTTGATACACTTGGAAGGATCAATGGTATGCGGTTCCTTTACCGTGCCGGTAATGGCTCCGACAGGACACATACGGGCACATTTGGTACAGCCGCGGCAAAGCTCCGGATCAATCTGATATGTCATCAGTGCTTTACACTGACCTGCCGGACATTTTTTGTCCACGACATGGGCAATATATTCATCCCGGAAATACTTTAAGGTGCTGACAACCGGGGAAGCCGCCGTTTTTCCAAGACCACAGAGTGCTGTGGCTGAAATGGTATCGGAAAGTTTTTCCAGCAGTTCGATATGCTCCATGGTACCACGGCCTTCGGTGATGTCAGTCAAGAGCTCCAGCATCCGTTTTGTTCCCTCACGGCATGGAACACATTTGCCGCAGGATTCATTCTGGGTGAAATTCATAAAGAAACGGGCAACTTCTACCATGCAGCTTTTGTCATTCATTACGACAAGACCACCGGATCCGATCATAGCACCTACTTTTTTGAGAGAGTCAAAATCCAGATTCATATCCAGATGATCCTCGGTGGCACTGATACAGAGACAGCCACCGGATGGTCCGCCGATCTGGACTGCCTTGAAATCACCACCCTTTACGCCACCGCCAATATCAAAGATTACCTCCCGGAGCGTTGTTCCCATCGGAACCTCAATGAGACCGGTATTTTTGACATTACCAGTCAGGGCAAATGCCTTGGTGCCGTGATTGTTGGCCGGTCCAAAGCCCTGATACCATTTTGCACCGTTCAGGATGATCGGAGGAACATTACAGAAAGTTTCTACATTATTCAGGACAGTAGGTTTGTTGAAAAGACCATGCTCCACGGTGCGCGGTGGTTTTACGCGTGGCATACCGCGGTTTCCTTCGATGGATGTGGTCAGAGCACTTCCCTCCCCGCAGACAAATGCACCGGCACCTTGGCTGATATGTAAGTCAAAGTCAAAGCCGGAGCCTAAAATATCCTTTCCTAAAAGTCCCTTATCCATGGCTTTATCAATGGCTGTCTGGAGACGTTCCACTGCCAGCGGATACTCGGCACGAACATAAATATAACCATGATGTGCTCTGGTAGCAATGGCTGCGATCAGCATACCCTCGATCACACGGTGCGGCTCACCTTCCATCATGGAGCGGTCCATGAATGCACCGGGATCCCCTTCGTCTCCGTTACATACAATATATTTCTCCTCTTCTTTCTGATCCAGCACCTGCTGCCATTTCCGACCGGCAGGGAAACCGCCGCCGCCACGTCCACGCAGACAGGACTCTGTGATCTCGTCAACAATTTCCTGGGAAGTCATATCAAACAACGCTTTTGCAACGGCACTGTAGCCCCCAAGGGCAATATATTCCGCAATACTTTCCGCATTGATGCGCCCACAGTATTCCAGAGCGATACGTGTCTGTTTTTTGTAAAAAGGAATATCCTCCTGTCTGACGTAAGATTTCAGGCTTTCATCCTGATAAACAAGACGATCCACGACTTCATCATGGATAATGCTTTTTTCGATGATCTCCTCACAGTCCTCCAGTTTTACTTTCAGATAAAGCCAGCCCATTGGCTCGATCCGAAGCAGGGGTCCCATCTCACAAAAACCGTGGCATCCGCTTTTCTTTAGTCCGATACTCTCATCATGAGGCTCCTTTTCCAGGACAAGGGCACATCTTAGCCCCTTCTCCTCGATGATTTCCTTCATGCGGTCATATATCTGCAAAGACCCGCCTGCAACACATCCGGTTCCGGCACAGATCAGGATCTGTTTGCGCTGGCTGTTTAGTGAAGCAGCATATTCCTTCTGCTTTGCGATCAATTGTTCTCTTGTTTTAATTTTCATTGGCCGCTTCCTCCTTCAATTCCTCGATCAATGCTCTGGCTTTGTCCGGCGTCATAGACGGATGGACATGATCATTTACTGTGCAGACCGGTGCGAGACCACAGGCTCCGAGGCAGGACACCGTTTCAACGGTAAACAGCATATCATCGGTAGTAGTCTTTTCCTTGCTCAGACCAAGCATTCCTCGGAACTCCTCCAGGATCGGTACGGATTTCCGTACATGGCAGGCGGTTCCGTCACAGATTTTTATGACATACTTCCCTTTTGGTTCCAATGAAAAATTTTCATAAAATGTAGCCACCCCATAAATTTTGGCTTCACTGAGATTTAGCTTGCGGGCGATGTAACATAATGCCTCCTCCGGCAGATAATGGTATACCTTCTGGATATCCTGCATGATCGCGATTAGAAGCGTACTGTTGTAATCGTGTTGTTGCAGAATGTCATCGAGCCGTGCAATTTCCTGACTATTCACGTTTCCTTCTCCTTTCAAAAACATGTTTCGGACAGAGACCGGTAGAAATACCGTTCCCTGAGTTTAGTGATTGTTTATAGTTTTTTGCGTTTAAAACACAAATTATAGAGAAATTATATCATATAACAAACATAGAAACAATCTAAATGAAAAAAATACACAAATAAATAAAATGGATAAATGAAAAATTGTGCAATTTTTAGAAAACAGCATAAAAAAAACTCTGACGAAAGACGGTTCTTAAAAAGAGTCTTCGTCAGAGAGGTATAACTTTTGGAAAAAAATATTTATTTACTCAAACTTCCCACATCAGAAACAGTCTGGGCGTATTATAGTTCTTGGTGTGGGAAGTTTGAGTTATTTATTTTCCCGGTGTCTGGATAAAACTTTCTCGGTATTAATAAACTCAAATGGAGTTTCCTGATATACATAATAATTGATCCAGTTGCTGTACATAGCGTTTGCAGCACCACGCCAGCGAAGAAGCGGCTTCTGCTCCGGGTCGTCATTGGGATAATAGTTCTTTGGAAGTGCAATATCAATGCCCTTGGCAATGTCGCGCTTATACTCCTTGTCCAGGGTCAGACGGTCGTATTCCAGATGACCCAGCACAAAAATCTGTCTGCCGTTCTGTGCCATCAGGATCAGCTCTCCCACTTCCGGAGAATCTGCCAGAAGCAGCAGATCGTCACAGGCGGCGATCGCCTTGCTGTCTACGCCTGTATTGCGGGAATGTGGTGCCCAGAAAACGTCATCAAAACCGCGCAGCAATGGAATCTTGCGGTGGTGAACACGGTGTTCGAAGATACCGAAAGTCTTCCTGGGCAGCAGATATTTGGGAATGCCGTAATGGTAGTAAAGTCCTGCCTGTGCCCCCCAGCAGATATGAAGGGTGGAGGTTACGTTTGTTTTGGACCAGTCCATAATATGGGTCAGCTCTTCCCAGTACTGAACCTCCTCATATGCCATCTGCTCCACAGGAGCACCGGTGATGATCAGTCCGTCGAAGTTTTTGTCTTTTACATCGTCGAAGGTCTGATAAAACTGGTTTAAGTGGCTGGCCGGAGTGTTTTTGCCAATGTAGCTGGCGGTGGTCAGAAATGTCACCTCCAGTTGCAAAGGAGTATTGGAAAGGCTTCGCATCATCTGGATCTCCGTGTCTTCCTTCAGGGGCATCAGATTAAGGATTGCAATCTGAAGGGGACGGATATTCTGAGTAATGGCCCTTGTTTCATTCATAATAAAGATATTTTCATTTTCCATGATCTTCTTTGCCGGAAGATCATTCTGAACCTTAATTGGCATATACAACTCCTCTTTTCTCGTAACTGCGAAATCACTCCTCCTGAGGATTCGTTATACCCAAAAGGAGTATCTATTATTGTTGCAGATAATTGATATTCTGTCAAGACAGCCCGAACTGCTCCATTGCCTGCTCCTCTGTAATAATAGGAACGCCCAGCTCTTTTGCTTTTTTGTTTTTGGAGGAAGTGCTGGCGATATCGTTATTGATCAGGTAGGAGGTCTTTTGGGTAACACTGCCGGTTACCTTACCACCGGCGTTTTCAATCGTCTCCTTCAGGGCACTGCGGTTTTCGAAATGCTCCAGAGAACCGGTGATGACAAATACCAGGCCGGACAGATCCTGTGCCTGGCTGTCAGTCTGTACCGTTTCCAAAGTGATCTCCTGCAGCAGATCGTCCACGGTCTTATTGTGCTCCGGTGAGGCAAAATAGTCTGCAAAGCTCCGGGCGATCACATCTCCCACTCCATCAATAGCCGTGAGTTCTTCAACGGTGGCGTGACGGATATGCTCCAGATCATTTCCGAGTGCATTACATATCATCTTTGCATTGGATAGTCCGATATTTGAAATGCCGAGACTGTAGATAAACTTTGCAAGAGTGGTCTGACGGGAGTTTTCCAAAGCAGTGATCAGTTTTTCATAGGACCGCTCGCCAAAGCCATCCATTTCTATAATGGTTTCACGGTAGTCCGATAAATGGTACAGATCTGCCAGTTCATGAAGCATACCCTTGGATAAAAATTTCTCGATGGTTGCTTCGGAGAGTCCGTCAATATTCATAGCATCACGGCTTACAAAAAGGGTCAGGGATTTGATCTTTTTGGCAAGGCACTCCGGGTTCTCACAGAAAAGCACCTCGGCATCATTTTCGTGATGGATCACGGCAGGATGACCGCAGACAGGGCAGGTATCCGGAATTGTCAGCTTTCCGCTCCGGGTGAGATTATCTGCAATCTGCGGAATGATCATATTGGCTTTATATACCTGGATCGTATCGCCGATACCAAGCTCCAGCTGGTGTACAATGCTGATATTGTGTACGCTGGCACGACTGACGGTGGTTCCTTCCAGCTCTACCGGCTCAAAGATGGCAACCGGGTTGATCAGGCCGGTACGGGAGGCACTCCATTCAATCTCAAGAAGGGTTGTGTCTGCTGTTTCGTCTGCCCATTTAAATGCCATAGCGTTTCGCGGAAATTTGGCGGTCATGCCTAACCCCTCGCCGTAAGCAATGTCATCCATCAGAAGCACAAGACCGTCCGAAGGAAAATCGTTTTGAGGGATCTTGTCAGCAAAGCTCCGGATGGCAGCAGGAAGTGTCTCAGAGGTGACACGCTGGTATTCCACTACATCAAAGCCCTGCTCCCTCAGAAACAGGAACTTTTCTTCCTGAGAGTTATGAAAATCCACCCCCTCTGCCTGAACCAGCGCAAAGGCAAAGAAGGAAACATTCCGTTTGGCAGTGATCTCATTATTGAGCTGGCGAACGGAGCCGCTGCAGAGATTTCGAGGATTTTTATATTGCTCCTCCTCCGGAAGTGTTTCGTTGATCTTTCGAAACTCAGAATAAGAGATCACGGCTTCTCCCCGGAGAATCATCTGTCCATGATATGGGACAGACAGAGGGATGTTTGTAAAGGTACGGGCATTGTTGGTGATTACCTCTCCCACCTGGCCGTTTCCACGGGTGACAGCCTTTTGCAGTGTACCGTTTTCATAGGTGAGCACAATAGTAAGACCGTCCATTTTCCAGGAAAGAAGGCCTGTTTGTCCCTCCAGCCACGAGGCGAGGGCATCCACACTTTTTGTTTTGTCAAGAGAAAGCATGGGAGCTGCATGGGTTTCTTTTGGAAGCTCGCTAAGGACTTCATATCCCACACGCCGGGTAGGACTGCCTGCCAGAATGATACCCGTCTCCTTCTCAAGAGCCGCCAGTTCATCGTAAAGCCGGTCATAATCATAATTGCTCATGATCTCGTCTTTGCCCTGATAATACACAGCGGCTGCTTCGTTGAGCTGCTGTACTAAATCCTGCATATGTTTTTTCTGATCTATCATATTATTGCCCTTTCTTTCCGGAAATACAGATTTCTTTTAATTCACGGACTTCCTGCGGTGTCAGTCTGCGGTAACGTCCCTTGATCAGACCGTCCAGCGTAATATTGACCACGCGGTCCCGGCGCAGCATAGTAACCCGGTAATCCAGAGCCTCGCACATCCGGCGGATCTGTCGGTTCAGTCCCTGGGTCAGAATGATATGAAAGCTTTTTTCATCCTCCTGCCATACTTTGCAAGGCTTTGTGACGGTATCGAGAATCTCTACACCCTGCGACATTTTTCGCAGAAACTCCGGGGTGATCCTGCGGTTTACCCGGACAAAATATTCCTTTTCGTGACCGTAGCGGCTCCTTAAGATTTTTTCCATGATTTCCCCCTGGTTGGTCAGGAGTAAAAGTCCCTCGGAATTCTGATCAAGACGTCCTACAGGGTAGACCCGTTTTGGATAATTGATATAATCTACGACATTGACAATCTTTTCGCCGTTTTCTGATTCGGCCGTGGTACAAACGATACCCCGGGGTTTGTAAAATGCCAAAAAGATCTCTTCGTCCTCCTTCCGGACCGTTTTGCCGTCAACAGTGACGGTCTGCCCATCTTCTACTTTCTGTCCGGGAAGAGCCGGAATGCCATCAATACAGATCCTGCCCTGTTCCAGCATCCGGTCTGCTTCTCTGCGGGAACAAACGCCCGCCTCACTGAGATATTTATTAATTCTGACTGCCATATTTTCTAATCCTTTTCTTTAAAAGTTATTTTGCTGTGTCGCTTTTCTGTGCGTTCTCCAGCATTTCGTAAAAGCCCCGTACCTCACTGTCCTGACTGATCACAGTCTCTAACTGCTTCTGCACAGAGTGAACCAGCTCCTGAACCTGTTTACTGCTGTCCAGCTTGTCGATATATTTCTGTTCGCCGGACTTTAAGGTATCCAGATATATTTTAAAGTTTCCTTGCTCATCCTGCTTAATATAAAGAGCATTCAGGGAGGGAATCAGTGTATCAATATCAAAAATTTTCACATCATAGTAGACATAAACCCGGTAAGAACCTTTGGTGGCACCGTCCAGGATCTTACAGTTGATATTGCGGTATTCTTCTACATATTCTGATTCTGTCATCAGCTTCTTTTCGTCAATGTGTCCTACGTTACTGACGCAGCCGGCGATCGTGTCCATATCCACCTGCTGCTTGGCGGTATAATAACGCTGTACCAGAGCATCCAGTTCCTGACGGATATTTCCCTCGGATTTGCCATTCAGAGAATGAATTGCCCCGAAGCTTGCCACTTTGGAAGCATCTTGGGCAGAACGTTTATGAAAGGAAAAATGTAAGTCCGGGGAAATTATAAAAAACGTCCCAAATCCAATTAATATCATTCCCAAAGAAAAGAGAAATATGAACTTTTTATACTTCATTGGCATCATCTGAGACATCCTTTCTATAAGTTTTAAACATCTATTTAGTGTACCACAATAAGAGGTATAATTCAAATTTTGGGATAAAGGGGAGATGGCAGATTTTTGTATTCTAATCCCTGAAATAAAGAAAAAGAGATGAGCTTCCACTCACCTCTGCAGTAACGCACCTAAAGGGACTCGAACCCCCGCCACATGGTTCCGGAAACCACTGCTCTATCCACTGAGCTATAGGTGCTGACCATTATCTGTAAATCACAGACAACATTTAGAATATATCATACTTTATGATTTTGGTCAAGTTTTCCGTGTAGAGTCTTTTGCAGTCTTTGGCAAAACAAAAAGACGTATTTCTACGCCCTTCTGTTTATTTTATGTTATTTCAACAGGCTGTTACTGGAATTTTGCCATGACTTCCTCGTTTGTTTTCATAGCATTCTCTTCCATTTCTTTGCGCTCAGCCAAAAGCTTTGTACGGATCTCGTTATGACTGACAGCCATGATCTGCAGTGCCAGATAGGCGGCGTTTTTGGCTCCGTTGATGGCAACGGTAGCTACCGGAATACCGGATGGCATCTGTACGATAGACATCAGGGCATCCATGCCGTCAAGAACTGATCCGGACAGAGGAACACCGATCACAGGAAGCACGGTCTGGGACGCAACGACCCCAGGGAGGGCAGCAGCCATTCCGGCGGCTGTAATAATAACCTCTGTGCCATCCTCGTTGCATTCGTTAATAAATGCAGAAAGTCCCTCGTGCGCACGATGTGCGGACAGACAGCGGACCTTTACTTCTACACCATACTCTTTTAAGATGCCTGCGGCTGGCTCGACCTTTGACAGGTCACTGGTAGAACCCATAATAATTGCTACTTTCATTTCACTCATCCTTTCATTTATCCCTAAGATGGGATTGTGTTTTACTTTATAGTAAGGGATTCTAATCGTTCTGTAAAGTACCCTTTTGAGTGGAACCCACAGCTGGGATCATTTTTATGGCTTTTTTTCCGATGTGATAGTAATAGATATTGTCGGAAAGGAATTCCTCTGCATCAACACATTCCCGGTTGACGTGGAAGACCATTTTGAGCAGTTCAGGAGAAGTAAAGCCTAATTGTTCCCGCAGGATCAATAATTCGTGGGTGCTGCTTGGCAGAATGTAAAAGTTTTCGCCGAGCTCCTCTCCCACCCGTTCTAAAATGCCGGGATACAGCCAGACGGATGCGCCATTAATACCATTGCTGTTTGTCAGTATATACGGAGAACGTTCCTGGGGAAGATCGGCAGAACAACATAAGGAATCGGCAAATTGTCTGGCGTAATCCGTCATAGACCGGAAGATCTCCGGAAATAACGGGGGTGTATTTTCCTGGGCCAGTTCAAACAGCTCCTGGGTATTGGTGTTCCAATTCTTCATAATGTGGTTATTGATCCGCAGACTTTGGATTCCGTTGATATCGCTGTTGATCAGGTAATAGAATACAATCGCAAGATCAAAGAATGGAATATGGGGAATGTCCTTCAGGATTTCTTTGTTTTTGGCGGCGTTTACCAGACGGTATACAACATATTTTCTACAGTGTTCAAAGGAAAGATCAGGAAGGACATCACCGGAGCTGTCCATAAATGATTGCCAGCGTTCATAGATATCTTCTGCCAGAGCATCAATTTCTACGCCGCGGAGATATTGTGCATAGTAATCCTGCAGGTAAAAGCTTGGGGAGCATCCACAGCTGTCCCGGAACAGCACCAGACTGTCCAGATGAACCGAATTATTTTTGAGTACGGGATTTACTTCCATATTCAGATCCTCCGGAATGATCTCATAGAGCTGACAACGGATCCGGCTGACAAATTCTTCGTAATTGATTTTGGATTCCTTCATAGATAATAACCATACCTTTCTGTATCCCATTTTTTATGGTCTGGAGGGATACCTGTTTTGTGAGATTGATTGAAATATAACGATAATTTGAATGATAGATATATTACAAATGATTGTTGTAATTTTAGAAGTGACAGAATATGCCGATTTGTGCACGAACAGCTTTTATATTGTGTGCCCTGTTTTGACAAATGACATACAGTTTTCTACTGACATATTTGAACAAAATTGATGAACAAATGTATATGAACATTATGGGAGAAGTTCGAATCAGAACAATAGAGTAAACTGATAAACGGATCTTTTATTGATAGATGAATAACAGAGAATTTATTCCGGGTTCCATTTTCTGTCACTTCCTGCATAAAAGGTTATCAGAAATACCGGGCTCTGACAAGACGGAAAGACTGCTAAAAAATAAGAGGAAATATGATGATTATGTCTGAAAAAAATTGACCATTGTGAAAATTGACTTGTGCATTTTGTTGATTTGAAAGGGAAAATATGTACAGAATCAACAGAACAAGTAACCATACCTGTTTTGATGCCTGTTTTTCATAAAAAGAAAACTCCCGAAATTTCATTGTATCCTCAGAAAAGAGTCTTTAAAATCATTTTCTGAATAACGGAAAATTTCAGGAGTTCTGTTTTATTTATAAATTGCTCTCTTTATCCAAGACAGTCTTACATCTGGGAACGATAATAATTGATCAGGCAGCCCTTCTCAATGATATCACGCTCATCCTCTGTGAGGTTACCAAGGTGAAGCTCAAATTCCTTCATGCCCTTATTTACCACATAAGCCTTAATGGTATCGTTCTTCTCTTCGATGGCTTTCTTAATATCCTTAATGAAGAGGTAATCTCCGTTTTCAAATGGGAGTTCACCCTGATACAGGAATGGAAGCATACCCCAGTTGATCAGGTTAGAACGATATCTCTTTGTTGCGTATTCATTGGCAATATTGGCAAAGCCGCCCAGTACCTTCTGGCAGGAAGCCGCCTGCTCTCTGGCAGAACCATCGCCTGGCTTGACAGCAAAGATCGTAGATCCGATCTGTGTCTCCTGCGGAGAAACGTTGAAGGTGCCGTTGATGGTATTAAATACCTCTTCTACCTCAGGGAGTGCAGCAAAGATATCTTCTCCTGCGACACGGGCCTTCTCAGCCGCCTGAACCTCTTTGGCGCGTCCCACATAGGCAGGATCCTTACGGGAAAGCGTAAACTCTGCCAGACCCAGAGGGTTGGAACGGAAGGAGGACGTCTCGCCGGATGGGATCAGCTCGTCTGTGGTGGTAACCGGATCGTGGATCTCGGATACAACCTTTAATACGAGGTTGTCAGTAAGGGCACTCATCTCCGGCCAGTCCTTAATGTTAGGTCCGAATTTAACCTCAGTCTCAGGCTTTGCATTGCCCCAGCCATTGTATACACGATTCTCATAAATCGCACTGTCAAAGAAGTATTTTGGCTTCTTGAAGTCCACATCAATATCTGTGGCAGCAGTCAGATATCCCTGGTTGGCAGCAGTTGCTGCGATTGAACGGGCATCCATCAATGCAACAGATGCGATCTGACCGTTATTTACCTTGGAACCTTCACGGTTCGGGAAGTTACGTGTAGAGTGGCGGATGGACAGTCCATTGTTTGGAGGAACGTCTCCGGCACCGAAGCAAGGACCGCAGAATGCAGAACGCACGGTTGCACCGGTTTCCATCAGATCTGCAATGGTACCGTTCTTGACCAGCTCCATAAATACCGGCTGGCTGGAAGGATATACGCTCAGGGAGAACTCGTCTGCACCGATGTATTTGCCGCGGAGAATATCAGCGGCATCACATACGTTTTCAAAGCCGCCACCGGCACATCCGGCGATCACGCCCTGCTCTACATAGAGACGTCCATTGTGAACCTTATCCTTTAATGTATAGTTGACTTTATTATTATCCAGGCTGACTAATGCTCTCTTCTCTACATCATCCAGAATATCCATAAGGTTTGCGTTTAACTCCTCAATGGTATATACATTACTTGGATGGAATGGCATTGCGATCATTGGCTTAATGGTTGACAGGTCAACATAAACCATACCGTCATAATAAGCAACATCAGCTGGCTTTAACTCCTTATATCCCTCCGGACGCTTATGGATCTCGTAGAATTCTTTGATCTTGTCATCTGTAGTCCAGATAGAGGACAGACAGGTGGTCTCAGTCGTCATAACGTCCACACCGATACGGAAGTCAGCGGAAAGATTAGCTACGCCGTCTCCCACGAACTCCATGACTTTATTATTGACATAACCATTGGCAAATACGGCACCGATAATGGCCAGTGCAATATCCTGAGGACCAACGCCCTTCTGAGGCTTACCGGTCAGATATACAGCGATCACGCCCGGCATATTGATATCATATGTACGGGAAAGAAGCTGTTTTACAAGCTCAGGACCACCCTCGCCCATTGCCATGGTACCAAGGGCACCGTAACGTGTATGGGAATCGGAACCAAGGATCATCTTACCACCCTCTGCCAGCATCTCACGGGCATACTGGTGAATGACTGCCTGATGAGGAGGAACATAGATGCCGCCGTATTTCTTGGCACAGGAAAGACCAAACATGTGATCGTCCTCGTTGATGGTTCCACCTACTGCGCAGAGACTGTTATGACAGTTTGTCAGAACATATGGGATCGGGAATTTTTCCAGTCCGGATGCACGCGCTGTCTGAATGATTCCGACAAATGTAATATCGTGAGATGTCAATTTGTCGAACTTGATCTGAAGCTGCTTCATATTGCCAGAGGTGTTATGAGCCTCTAAAATGCTATACGCCATGGTTCCTTTGGCAGCTTCTTCCTTACTTGGAGCCTGTCCACATTTGGCAGCAAGAGCTGCGGCAGCTTCGCCGTTGTCCTCTACGATATCTGTGCCGTTTACCAGATAAACTCCGTTGTCATACAATTTTATCATAGACTTCCTCATTTCTGCGCTGATGGTTATTTATGGAAAACTATGCCGGACAGCGCACCGGCACAGGTTATAGGATCAATAATCCCGCAGTCTTTATTATTATGGAAACCTGTTAAAAAGTCAAGTCAATATATTGCCATCAGAGGTGAGTTGTAGTAAAATAGAAAAAATTCAAATTTGAGATAGGAGGCAAATGTATGCGACATCTTATCAGCCCACAGGATTTATCCATGGAGGAACTGGATGAGCTCCTGACACTGGGACAGGACATTATGAATAACCAGAGCAAATATGCTCATGTCTGTGATGGTAAAAAACTTGCTACTTTATTTTATGAACCAAGTACACGTACCCGATTAAGCTTTGAGGCTGCCATGATCAATATGGGGGGACAGGTACTTGGTTTTTCTGAGGCTTCTTCCAGCTCAGCATCTAAGGGAGAAAGTGTTGCGGATACGATCCGTGTCATCTCCTGCTACGCGGATATCTGTGCAATGCGTCATCCAAAGGAGGGTGCTCCGACGGTGGCTGCAATGCACTCTTCCATCCCGGTGATCAATGCCGGAGACGGTGGACACAATCATCCGACCCAGACTCTGACAGATCTGTTGACCATCAAAACCCAGACGGGACGACTGGACAACCTGACCATCGGTATGTGTGGTGACCTCAAGTTTGGACGTACGGTTCATTCTCTGATCAACGCAATGGTCCGGTTCCCAAATGTAAAGTTCGTTCTGATCTCTCCGGAGGAGCTGCGGATTCCGAGTTATCTGCGTCGTGAGGTGCTGGATGCCGGCAATATTGAATACATTGAGACGGACAAGCTGGAGGAGAATATGCCAAAGCTTGATATCCTTTATATGACAAGAGTGCAGCGAGAACGTTTCTTTAATGAGGAGGATTACATCCGCCTGAAGGACAGCTTCATCTTAACGAAGGATAAGCTTCAGTATGCAAAGAAGGATATGTACATTCTGCATCCTCTCCCTCGAGTTAATGAGATCTCCACTGATGTGGATGATGATCCGCGGGCGGTTTACTTTAAGCAGGTTCAGAATGGCGTATATATGAGAATGGCATTGATCATGAAGTTATTGGAGGTGGAGATACCATGTTAAATATCGGAGGACTGAATCAGGGAATCGTGATCGATCACATCCAGGCCGGCGGTGCCATGAAGATTTATGAATATCTGAATCTGGAGAAACTGGACTGCTCTGTGGCGATCATCAAAAACGCAAAAAGCAATAAAATGGGCAAAAAGGACATCATTAAGATTGAAGGTGACCTTGACATTGATCTGAATGTGCTGGGGGTTTTGGATCACAACATTACCATTAATATTATTAAGAACGCAGAGATCGTGGAGAAGCATCAGCTTTCTCTGCCGGAAACGGTTACGAATATTATCAAGTGCAAGAATCCACGCTGCATTACTTCCATTGAGCAGGAGCTTCCACACAAGTTTAAGCTCACGGACCGGAAGAACCGGATCTACCGTTGCATTTATTGTGAGTCTAAGTTTAAGGGAAATTAAAGAAAACATATCATATATCACAAAATATAACCCGTGGGAAATATTGTCTATCCCACGGGTTATATTTTTTCTTTAATCTTGTATTTTTATCATTTTCCCTTGTATAATTCTTACATTATGCGATACGGAAAACTGCTTTTGCTACATTTCCGGCGGTATCTTTTACCTTAACAACATAACGGCCTTTTTTCTGAACAGTTGCTTTTCTGGTATTTACATTTTTGCCATTGATGGTGACGGATTTTACCTTCACATTATCCTTAAATCTTAAGGTAACAGGCTTTGTGACTTTTTTGCCGTTTGTAATGCCCTTGATCACAGGCTTTTTGGAATCCACACGGAAGCTTACGGATGATGTGTTTCCGCTGGCATCGGTTGCCGTGATTTTATAAGATTTGCTTTGGGAAGCTTTGAGAAAGGTATTGCCGATAGTAATGCCGTTAACCGTAACGGATTTGACGTTTACGTTATCGGTAATCTGAAGCTTTACTGCCTTTTTGTATATACCATTGTTCTTTACTCCGGAGATCACAGGTGCCTCGGTATCTGCAGAGAGAGGATTTCCGGCTGTCACAGCGATCAGTCTGCTGTCGGCAGGCATTGTATCGGTACTCCAGCTTGCGGTTGCACCATTGACGGTTCCATTGCTTTCCGTAACATTTGCCGGAAAAGTGATGGAATAATCCATAATGAGTCCGCAGGATTTCATATAAGCATAAACACTGTCATATCCCTTTAAGGCTTTGGTGTTCAGCTTGCCGATCTCAGCATAAGCGGCACTGTCGGAAAGCTTCGCCATATCGGATGACATGGAAGATGTCATGGAATCAGAGGTGCTGGTAGCTTTGGCGGTAAAGGTACTGCCATCCAGGGACATCTCGGAAAATGGGGCTGAGTTGATGGTTTCCGTGCTATACAATGCAGCATTGACAGAACCCTCTTTTAATTTATTGATATATGCCGTGAGGTCTGTCAGAGTCATTTTCATAGTTTCTGCATTGGCAAAGGTCAACTGGCGGCTAAAGGTAAGATATGTCATACCGTTGATCGTTTCCTCTGCTTTTGTAAAATCAGCTGTTGTCAGAGGGGATGTGCCTGCAGCCTGGTTTATGGATTCCTGAAAGGTTTCCTTTTCATACAGATATTTCACCATATATGTACAGGTTCCGTCGGCATTCAGTGTCAGGGCAACCCCCTGTCCCATGCAGCCGGTCAGTGCGCTGATCACCAGGATCAGTGTCAACATCAAACAGGATAATTTCTTTTTCATATTTTCCTCCAATCATAATTATGTTATTGTGAGTGGTTACTTTATTATCTTATCATTAAAGGAAAATAATCACAAGAAAAAAGACATCTTCTCTTCCAAGGAAAAGGAAAGAAGATGTCTTTGAAATTATATCTTATAAATATAATATTTGCGTACAGCAAAGTTCCAGAGAAATACAATAAAGGTGGCTGTAATCTTTGCCATAATCTTAACCATGCCATAATACTCCACGAGACCATACATAAGGATTACGTTTAAGATCAGTCCGATGGCACCGGCCATAAAGATCTGGCACATCTCCTGCCAGATAGAACGGTCTGTTACGACATCCTTGAAGGTGATGGCGCGGCCTAACATCCAGTTAAAGTAAAGACCGATCACGAAGGCTATGATGGTGCTCCAAAGGTATGACAGCCTTGTAAAATAGACAAGTCCGGCAAAGCAGCACCATTCCATAATGGCACCACTGCCACCGACGATAACGTATGAGCCAAACTGGCGGAAAAGCTCCTGCCAGTGCTCTTTATCTGATGGAAACATTTCTGAATCCTCCTCTTTCGTTTCTTGTTTTTGACATAAATTTGACATAATCTTTAAAAATTTAATACAAACAAGGATTCTATCATATTTTTTTCTGTTTGGCAACTTTTTTTGACCGGTTAGCTGTGATTTTTGACCTCTTAGGTGATTTGTGTTTACAAGGGCAGGGTTTCTCTCTATAATAAGCACATATCTTGGCTGAGTGAGAAAATAAAGAGAGGCGGTGTGTATGAAGATAAAGATTGAACTGGACAGTGATCTGAATGAAAATGAGATCATTATCCGATGTCCGGCACTGACCGAGAAGATTCAAATGCTTCAGCAGGTTATTTCAGACGCTGTACCGGAGCATCCAAGAATGACCTTTTATAAAGGGGATGTGCAATATTTTCTAAATCTGGAGGATATTCTGTTTTTTGAAACGGAGGATAAATGGATCAATGTCCATACGGCAGAGGACATCTTCCAGACCAGACAGAAGCTGTATGAGCTGGAGGAACTACTGCCCCGCTATTTTCTGCGGATATCAAAATCCGCCATATTAAATACCCATAAGGTGTATTCGATCCATAAGAATATTGCGGCATCCAGTGTGGTGGAATTTGTTGACAGTCACAAACAGGTTTTTGTATCGCGAAACTATTATAAAGCATTGATTCATCAAATGGAGCTGAATCATTATCAAAAGGAAAGGTAAGGTATCTATTATGAAAAATCATTCAACACACAGTATTGATAAGCTGTTCTGGGGTGTATTCTTTGTGGCAGGAGCCGCCATGCTGATCTTAAGCAAGCTGGGAACGCTGCCGGATCTGTCCTTTATCAGTATCATTTTTACGATCATATTTGCATGGACCTTTATTAAAGGTATATTCACGATCAATTTTTTTGAAATTTTATTTTCGGCGGCATTTCTTGCCTGCATCTATGATGATATGCTGGGAATTACAGCCCTGACACCGTGGACGGTTCTGGGAGCGGCACTTCTTGGGTCCATCGGTCTGAGTATTTTGTTCCCACGGAAGCACACATGGCATATCTTCCACCACGCAAAATCCGATGACAGTATCCGGTATGCGGAGGATGTCATAGATATACCGGACGAGGATGTGATCCATATGGAAAATTCCTTTGGAGCTTCGATCAAGTATATTAATTCCCAGAACTTCCGCAGTGCCCATCTGGAAAACAGTTTTGGAGAGATGAAGGTATATTATGATAATGCGTTTACTACGGAGAAACAGGTATATACGAAGATTGATGTAGCATTTGGTAATATGGTGCTGTATGTGCCAAAGACCTGGCAGGTGATCAACAACATTGACTGTTCCTTTGGTGCGGTAAACATTAAGAATCAGAAAAGCTATACCCCACTGCCGGATGCACCGGTGCTTGTGATCACGGGAAGTGTGGCATTTGGCGGTGCCGAGATCATATATGTATAAGAAATAAAAGGAGTGCACTTCATCAGAAGTGCACTCTTTTATTATATAAAAGTTTTATTCTAATTACGCCCGAAATCTACGGTTTCTTAGAACTTGCCAGCGTCAGCAGCTTCCTGAACAGCTACTGCTACAGCAACTGTCATACCAACCATTGGGTTGTTACCTGCACCGATCAGACCCATCATCTCAACGTGAGCCGGTACAGAAGAAGAACCTGCGAACTGTGCATCACTATGCATACGTCCTAAAGTATCTGTCATACCATAGGAAGCAGGACCTGCAGCCATGTTATCCGGGTGAAGGGTACGTCCTGTACCACCACCGGAAGCAACGGAGAAGTATTTCTTACCCTGCTCCAGGCACTCTTTCTTGTAAGTACCTGCAACCGGATGCTGGAAACGTGTAGGGTTTGTAGAGTTACCTGTGATAGATACGTCTACACCCTCTTTGTGCATGATAGCAACACCCTCTGGTACAGAGTTTGCACCATAGCAGTTAACCTTTGCACGAAGTCCCTCAGAATAAGACTTACGGAATACTTCCTTAACCTCGTTTGTATATGGATCAAACTCAGTCTCAACGAATGTGAATCCATTGATACGGGAGATGATCTGAGCAGCGTCCTTACCAAGACCGTTCAGGATGACACGAAGTGGCTCTTTACGAACCTTGTTTGCTTTCTCAGCGATACCGATCGCACCCTCTGCAGCTGCGAATGACTCGTGACCAGCCAGGAATGCGAAGCACTTGGTATCCTCCTCAAGGAGCATTTTACCAAGGTTACCATGTCCTAAACCTACCTTACGTGTATCTGCAACAGAACCCGGGATACAGAAAGACTGAAGACCCTCTCCGATTGCTGCTGCTGCTTCTGATGCCTTACGGCAGTTTTTCTTAATAGCGATTGCTGCACCTACTATGTATGCCCAGCAAGCGTTCTCAAAACAAATTGGCTGGATTCCCTTTATCTGATTGTAAACATCAAGTCCAGCATCCTTTGTAATTTTCTCTGCTTCTTCAATGGAAGAAATACCATAGCTGTTCAACACTTTGTTGATCTGGTCAATTCTTCTCTCATATGATTCAAATAATGCCATGATTCGTTTGCCTCCTTTTCTTTATTTTGCGATCTCTTCATCAGTTCTCGGATCAATGAGCTTCACTGCGTCAGCAACACGTCCGTACTGTCCGCATGCCTTGTCCCATGCAGTATTAGGATCATCACCCTTCTTGATGAAATCTGTCATCTTACCAAGGTTTACAAACTTATAACCAATGATCATATCCTCATCATCCAATGCGATTGCAGTAACATAACCCTCTGCCATCTCTAAGTAACGAGGTCCCTTCTTCAGAGTACCGTACATAGTACCAACCTGAGAACGAAGACCCTTTCCAAGATCCTCAAGACCGGCACCGATTGCAAGTCCATCCTCAGAGAATGCACTCTGTGAACGACCATAAACGATCTGAAGGAATAACTCTCTCATTGCTGTATTGATTGCATCACAAACTAAGTCAGTATTGAGTGCCTCCATAACAGTCAGACCTGGGAGAATCTCAGCAGCCATAGCTGCAGAATGTGTCATACCAGAACATCCAACAGTCTCAACGAGAGCCTCCTGAATGATACCTTCCTTTACATTAAGGCTCAGCTTGCAGCAGCCCTGCTGAGGTGCACACCAGCCAATACCATGTGTAAAACCGGAAATATCCTTAACTTCCTTTGCCTGAACCCATTTTGCTTCCTCAGGGATTGGTGCAGCTCCATGATGCACACCCTGGGCAACAGGGCACATGTTTTCTACTTCCTGTGAATAAACCATGATTTTACTCCTTTCAATATGCTTTTTATCTGCGGCATCACCGCAGTCCTAAATATATTTTCGCACAAAATTCTTATTTAGTCTACACTTTTTGACAAAAAAACTCACCAAAAATTTTAATTGATGGATTTTTCGACAATTTCCCCCTGACGCTTGTAGATGCTTCCCTTGGGAATATATCCTCTGACCATGGATAATGGATAGACATTTGTATTGCTTCCGATGATGGTTCCCGGATTGAGTACGCTGTTACAGCCAACCTCCACATAATTGCCGAGGATCGCTCCCATTTTCTTTAAGCCCGTGGCGATCACATCGTCATTATAGCGGATTGTCACCTTTGTCTTGTCAGATTTGACATTGGAGGTGATGGAACCGGCACCCATATGGGATTTATATCCGAGAATGGAATCTCCGACATAATTGTAATGAGGAACCTGTACATTGTTAAAGAGAATGACATTTTTTAATTCCGTGGAGTTTCCTACAACGCAGTTCTCTCCCACAATGGCATTGCCTCGGATGAAGGCACACTGGCGGATCTCTGTGTTTTTCCCGATGATACATGGACCATTGATAGATGCGGTCGGTGCGATGGTGGCTGATCTGGCAATCCAGATATTTTCGCCCTTCTGCTCATATTCATCGGCCGGCAATCCGGCTCCCAGTGTCAGAATGAATTCTCCGATATGAGGCAGTACCTCCCATGGAAACTCCCGGTCGGTAAAAATATCTCTGGCGATGGACTCGTCAAAATTAAATAAGTTCTTGTTTTTTAATGCATCGTACATAGCTTTCCCTTTCCTGTTACGTTCTGAGCTTAAAATATAAGGCGTTCAGATTACGTGATATGTTTTATTTCTTGTAATATACTGCTGCTTCATCAAATTTTTTTCGCAGATATCCCTGATTATTCAGGCCTTTGACACCATTGACCCATTTGGCAATATAATTTTCCAGTTTTGCCATATATTCGTCCTCGGTGATGGTTCCCTCTGCCATATAGGTCAGTCCTTTTTCCCAGCTTGCGGTAAGCTCCGGGTTTAAAAGGGAACGAATGGAGGAATCCACTACGTCATAGACCATTTCGCCCAGAAATTCCGGTGTGATGATCTGTGTTTTTTTGTTCAGCTTCAGGTATTTTTTGGCTACAAGCTTACTGAGAATTTCGGCTCTTGTGGCACTGGTGCCAATGCCGCTTCCTTTGATCTGGGAACGAAGCTCTTCGTCTTCGATCAGTTGTCCGGCATTTTCCATGGCAAGGATCAGGGAACCGGAATTGTACCGTTTTGGCGGTGATGTCTCGCCTTCTTTAATCTCCAAACTGTTCAGATCAATTTCGGTTCCTTTTTTGATCTGCTTCATCAGGGCGATCAATTCCTCATCGAAGGTATCCTTTTCTTCCTCGGAGACGTTATCCGCATTCTGGTCGCCGGACTCCTTTGCCGTTGTTTTCTTTTTGTTGGAGAAGGACGCATCGGCAATCTCTAAATACCCCTGTTGCAGCATAATACGGATTCCGGAGAAGAAACGCTCCTGCTCCCGCACGGCGGTGAGACTGATCTTCTGGTATTCTGCCGGAGGATAAAAAATGCACAGGAAACGGCGTACGATCACCTCGTAGACCCGCTGCGCCGTCAGACTGGTGCTTCGCAGCGCACCAAAGCCCTGCCCGGTCGGGATGATAGCATAGTGATCCGTGATCTTTTTGTCATCGCAGTATCTGGTCGAGGCAATCTTCCGGTAGCTTGAACCGGCCAGGATCTTTTCTGCAATCTCCCGAACAACCGGATAATTGCGCAGACCGCCAATGTTTTTGTGAATCTCCTTGGAAACGGCGGTAGAAAGTACACGGGCATCTGTTCTTGGGTATGTAACCAGCTTTTTCTCGTAAAGCTCCTGAACGATCTTCAAGGTTTCGTCCGGGCTGATCTTGAACAGCTTGGAACAGACATTTTGCAGCTCTGCCAGATTAAATAATAAAGGCGGATTCTTTTTTTCTTTTTTGCGTTCGACCTTTTCTACGACTGCTTTGTGCGTTTCTTCCCCGTCCTCCGGATGGAAGCAGTTTTCTGGGTTTTCTGCCGGGAATCCCAGAGTCTGACATAGAACCTGTGCTTCAGGTTTTTCCTTGAAACCGTTTTCTTTATAAAGCTTTGGAGACTGAAAATAAGCGGAGCCCTCAACGCTGCGCCATTCTCCGTCAAACTCTTTGCCTTCATAGGAAAAATGACCCATAACACGGTAAAATGGTGTTTTGACAAAGCCTCTGATCTCCCGTTCCCGGCGGACAACCATTCCAAGTACACAGGTCATAACACGTCCTACGGCAATGGCTGCGTATTTGGCACCTTTCCGGTAGTTCATAATGGTCTGGCTGTACTTTAAAGAAAGAACACGGGAAAAATTGATGCCCATCAGATAATCTTCTTTGGCGCGAAGATATGCGGAGGCTGCCAGATTGTCATATTCCGACAGTGGCTTTGCCTCCTTGATACCGCGGCGGATCTCCTCTTCGGTCTGGGAGTCGATCCAGACACGTCGCTTCTCTTTGGTGTCAGAAACTTCTGCCATTTGATCCACCAGACGGTAAATATATTCTCCCTCCCGTCCGGAGTCGGTACAGACATAAATCCGCTCCACATCGGGACGGTTTAACAGCCCTTTTACGATATTAAACTGCTTCTTTACATCCGGAATCAGTTCATAAAGGAACTTTTCCGGCATAAAGGGAATGGTATTTAAAGACCATTTTTTCAGTGCCGGGTCATAGACCTCCGGATAGCTCATGGTGACCAGATGACCGACACACCAGGTTACCACATAATCGGAGGATTCTAGATAGCCATTGCCGGCATTTCCGTTTACTCCTAAGGTTTTGGCAAATTCCTTTGCCACACTTGGTTTCTCCGCAATAAATAACTCTTTTCCCATAAATATTTATTCAGCAGAACTGCCGATATTTCCCTTCTGTACTTCTGCCCAGGCACTGCAGCCAAAGATAATTCCTACAATGGCGATACCTGTAATGCATACATATTTTACGATCTTTGTTACGTTGACTTCTACATGGACACATGTTCCATGTGTCTGATCTGGCTTATTTTTGCACATTTGTATTCAATCCTTTCCTGAGAATGCACCTGATTCTCTGATAGATATTATGATATTGGCTGTTTAGTAACCAAGCTCCTCTCCCACAAGGATTACCTTGATCCTGCCGGGAATTCTGGAAAATCTGGTTACTACTGTCTGGGAGCAGATGCAGTCACTGCTCAGACAGTCAGCACACCTGCCATACTGGGCACATGGAGTTTTCAGTCCGAGGCGCAGCGCATTTGGCGGTGAAGCCATATTATGGACTCTTGCAATGCCGCTGCGGACATCCGGAACGATCTTATTCATACCGGCGATCACAATGACCTGCTGTGGGCCGTGGCAGAGACAGGCAACACGGTTGCCGACTCCGTCAATGTTGACCAGCTCTCCGTCGATCGTAATGGCATTGGAGCTCATAAAATAGACATCGGAGGTAACGATTTTGCCGTACATTTCCCGTTTTTCTTCCGGAGTAACCGCTTCTGCACGGTCAAATAAGGTATAATCGGACTCTTTGAGATCATCTAACAGTCCGATCTCCTGCAGTGTTTCAGAGCCGCCCCAGGAAATGGTACATCCGGGCGTCAGAAAACGCTTTGCCTTTGCATTGGCTTCCTCGCGGTCTGTACAATAGTATCCCTCAATTCCTCTGGCATTAAACTTGCCAATTATATTTTCTGCGATATTTTCATAGTATTCCTGTTTGTAGGACATAGTAACTTACCCCCTTGCATCAAATGATAAAAGCACAGGCACCTTTGAAAGAAAAAGGTGCCCCGTCTGCTTTCCTGTGAGTTGTTACGCAGGATTTTATGAAAGTGGTCTTAACCACTTGTTATTGCTTATTCTGCCATATGGGTCAGAATAAGTGATTATTCATATAATGGGTATTTGTCGGTCAGGCTCTTTACGATTGCTGTCGCCTTCTCTTTGTTTGCTTCCGGATCGTTTACCATCAGTGCGATTGCCTCTGCAACCTGATCCATATCATCGGTATTAAAGCCTCTGGTTGTTACAGCAGCTGTTCCAAGACGGATACCACTTGTGACAAATGGAGACTGTGGATCGTTTGGAATGGTGTTTTTGTTGCAGGTGATATGTGCCTCATCAAGCCACTTCTCTACTTCCTTACCTGTCAGACCCTTATCTGCAAGATCAACTAACATCAGATGGTTATCGGTACCGCCAGATACAATCTTAAGACCACGGCTCTGAAGACCCTTGGCCAATGCCTGGGCATTATCAATGATATTTTTGCCGTATTCCTTAAAGCTTGGATCCAGTGCTTCTTTGAAGCAGACAGCCTTTGCAGCGATAACGTGCATCAGAGGACCACCCTGGATTCCAGGGAACAGAGCCTTATTCAGCTTATGCTCCTCTGCAAACTCCTTGCTGGAAAGGATCATACCTCCACGAGGACCACGAAGAGTCTTGTGGGTTGTGGTCGTGGTAACATGTGCATATGGGATTGGGCTCTCATGATACCCTGCAGCCACAAGACCGGCAATGTGAGCCATATCTACCATCAGGTAAGCACCAACTTCATCAGCGATCTCGCGGAAACGCTTGAAATCAATCTTTCTGGCATATGCGCTGGCACCGGCAACGATCAGCTTTGGCTGGCATTCCTTTGCGATTCTCTCTACCTCATCGTAATCAATGAAGCCGTCATCATTGACACCATAAGGAACACAGTGGAAATATTTGCCGGAAAGGTTCACAGGACTTCCATGTGTCAGATGTCCGCCATGATCCAGATTCATTCCCATAAAGGTATCTCCCGGATTCATCAGGGCAAAAAATACAGTCATATTTGCCTGTGCACCGGAATGAGGCTGTACATTGGCATAAGTGCAGCCAAATAATTCCATGGCTCTGTCTCTGGCAAGATCCTCGACAACATCTACATGCTGGCAGCCGCCATAATAACGCTTTCCGGGATACCCTTCTGCGTATTTATTGGTCAATGTGCTTCCCATTGCGGACATAACTGCCTTGCTGACAAGATTCTCGGATGCGATCAGCTCGATATTCTCGCGCTGTCTGTTGGTTTCTGCTGTGATCGCTGCTGCAATTTCAGGATCGAAGCTTTCAACGTCTGAAAATGGATACATGTTTACTCCTCCTTGTTTATGTCAAAATTTTAGTTGCTAATATCAGGTGTCGGGTTATGAAAATAACTCAGACATATTATTTGGCATCATCAATGGCTTTTCCAATATCATGACGCATATATTTGTTTTCAAAGGAAATCCACTCGGTTGCCTCATAGGCATTTTTACGGGCTTCCTTTAAGTCTTTGCCCTTGGCTGTGACACCGAGAACACGTCCGCCGTTTGTCACAATCCCCTCATCGGTCAGCTTGGTGCCGGCATGGAATACATAATAACCATCCTTGCCATCAAATTTTTCCAGTCCGGAAATAAGCTTGCCCTTCTCATAATGCTCCGGATATCCATCGGAAGCAAGAACGACACAGACAGCGGCATTATCCTCAAACTGCAGATCAATCTGATCCAGCTTGCCGTCAATACATGCATCGATCACGTCAATGATGTCATTTTTCATACGTGGAAGAACAACCTGGGCCTCCGGATCTCCAAAACGTGCATTGTACTCTAAGACCTTTGGACCGTCGGCGGTCATCATCAGACCAACGAAAAGAATACCGACAAAATCTCTGCCCTCTGCTTTCATGGCATCCATGGTTGGCTGGTAGATCTTCTCCTCGCAGAACTGCTGAATCTCCTCGGTATAGAACGGACTTGGAGAAAATGTTCCCATACCACCGGTATTTAAGCCCTGATCCCCATCCTTTGCACGCTTGTGATCCTGTGCACTTGTCATAGGCTTGATATGGGTACCGTCACAGAAACAGAGAACGGAAGCCTCACGACCGACCATAAAGTCCTCGATCACGACAGTATCACCGGCATCACCGAACTGTTTGTCAAGCATCAAAGTAGCAATGCCAGCCTCTGCTTCTTCCAGATTCTGACAGATCAGTACACCCTTTCCAAGAGCAAGTCCATCAGCCTTTAATACGATTGGAAAATTGCATCCTCCCAGATAGAGGAGAGCTTCTTCCGGAGAATGAAATGTCTCATAGTGACAGGTAGGAATATCATATTTCTTCATGAGATCCTTTGAAAAGCTCTTGGAGCCTTCAATGATCGCTGCATTTTTGCGGGGACCAAAGACACGTAAGCCTCGCTCCTCGAAAACATCAACAATACCGCCAACTAATGGATCATCCATACCGATAATTGTCAGATCAATCTGATTTTTCTCGGCAAAGTCGGCCAGTTTATCAAACTCCATTGCAGTGATGTCAACGCATTCTGCAATCTGGGCGATTCCGCCATTGCCCGGAGCACAGTAAATCTTATCGACTCTTTTGCTCTGAGACACGCTCCATGCGATCGCATGCTCACGTCCACCGCTTCCTACGATTAATACTTTCATGTTTATGCCTCCATTCCGCCGCTCTCTGCGGCGTCATAAATTTACGCTGTGATGTATTAAAGATCCGTTACTCACTAATGTGTGCAATTCCGTCTTTTACAGTTACTTTACCGGCACCGATCAGATCGATTGCCTTTGGAAGGATCTTCCATTCGGCCTGTTCCATGACTCTTCTCTGCAGGATCTCAGGGGTATCTCCCTCCTGAACCTCTACTGCCTTCTGAAGAAGTATCGGACCATGATCTGCTTTTTCATCGACGAAGTGAACCGTGGCACCGGTTACTTTATTGCCCATTGCCAGAACACTTTCATGAACCTTTAATCCATAATATCCCATTCCACAGTGTGCCGGGATCAGGGAAGGATGGATATTAATGATACGATTATGATATTTCTCGATCATCCTTGCAGGTACGATCACCAGATAACCGGCAAGTACCACCAGATCAACATTATATTCTTCTAATGTATCTAACATGGCATCTGCGAAGGAATCTCTTGATTCATATGACTTGGGGCTGATACATCTAGCCGGAATTCCTGCCTTAGATGCACGCTCCAGCGCATATGCATTTTCCTTGTTGCTGATCACTACAGCAATCTCTGTATTGCGGATCGTGCCATCTGATACGGCGTCAATGATCGTCTGGAGATTTGTTCCTCCGCCGGATACGCATACTGCAATCTTTTGCATAGTTTCCTCCATTATTGACTGCCCGTCGCAGCAATGACGCAGTGGGCAGCGATATCATAAATAATAATTATACTAAATCAATGCCCTTTTCGCCCTCAGTGATCTCGCCGATAATATAAGCATTCTGTCCGGACTTCTTAACAAGCTCGACGGTCTTGTCTGCGTCAGCAGCATCCACTGCAAGAAGCATACCAATACCCATATTGTATGTATTGTACATCATTTCCTTTGCAATATCTCCGTCCTTTGCAAGCATGGAGAAGATTGGAGGGATCGGATAGCTGTCTGCCTTTACCTTGGCACGCACGCCATCGTGAAGCATTCTTGGAATATTCTCATAGAATCCGCCACCGGTAATATGACTGCAGCCTTTTATGGTTACACCGCCATCTTTTACGCTCTTTAATGCTTTAACATAGATAATGGTTGGCGTCAGAATGGTCTCACCCAGCGTCTTGCCGCCGAGACATTCATAAGAACGGTTCAGATTGTCCCTGTTGATATCAAATACTTTACGCACCAGAGAATAACCATTGCTGTGAATACCGGAGGATGCGATACCTACCAGTACATCACCCTTTGCAATGCCCTTTCCGGTGATCATTTTGTCTCTGTCTACGATTCCTACGGCAAAACCGGCAAGATCATACTCATCTATCGGATAAAATCCGGGCATCTCTGCTGTCTCACCACCGATCAGTGCTGCATCCGACTGACGACAGCCCTCAGCAACACCACTGACGATCTGTGCGATCTTCTCTGGTTCATTTTTGCCACAGGCAATATAATCTAAGAAAAATAATGGCTCTCCACCGGCACATGCAATGTCATTTACACACATTGCCACGCAGTCGATGCCGATCGTGTCGTGCTTGTCCAACTCAAAGGCAATTTTTAACTTGGTTCCTACTCCGTCTGTACCGGAAACCAGGGTTGGATGCTCCATCCCCTTAAAACTATCCAGGGAAAATGCCCCTGAAAATCCACCAATATCTGTCAGCACCTCGTTTCTCATCGTGCTGGCAACATGCTTTTTCATAAGCTCTACTGCCTTATAGCCCGCCTCAATGTCAACGCCTGCATTCTTGTAGTCCATGATAAGCCTCCTCTATTTGTATTTATATCTTCACTTAATCAAAGATATTTTCATTGTAGCACAAAGCAAATTGTTTGTCATTTGTTTTTTGAAATCTGATTGTCCTGATTGTCCAGATAGCCTGTCACACACGGTTTTCCATTCCGGAGGATAACGGATAAGGCTCCTTTTTCATCGGTTCGCTGAATCTCTGCTCCGGTGTCTGCCAGACGATCAAGAAGCTCCCGGTGGGGATGACCGTACCGGTTCTTTCTGCCACATGAGATCAGGGCATATTCCGGCTTAAGAATATCGAGAAGTTCTTCACCGGTGGAATTTTTCGAGCCATGATGTGCCACCTTCAGGACAGTGTAATGTTCTGGAATATGATAGGACTGTCTTAAAGGAGATGAACTGACAATTCGCTGAAGCGCTTCCTCTCCTGCTCCTTCCAGATCTCCGGTAAACAGACATGAAAAGTCCTGATACTGCATACTAAGTGTGATGGATTCTGCATTGGCTGAGTCAAAGGAGCTGCCTGCTGATGGATTCAGACAGAAAAAGGAAACACCGCCGGATCGGAAATAACTCCCGGTGGACAAATACCGGACCGGAATATGTTTTTGTTTTGCTGCTTTACGAAGCAAAACATAGCCGCTCTGTTTTTTGTCTGCGACATCCGGCAGAAGAAGCTGTCGGATCTTATACCCGTCACCACTCAGTTTTAACAGCTCCTCCAGACCGTTAATATGATCCTCGTCTGCATGGGTTGCAATCAGATAATCGATCTGTCGGATTCCTTTTGATTTAAGAAATGGAAGGATGCGGTATTTTCCCACCTGCTTTTCACTGGTACTTCCGCCATCGATCAGAATATCCTGATGTGCCGGTGTGTGAAGGTATATGCCATCTCCCTGACCCACATCAAGCATGGTCATCTCAAATGTGCCGGAGGGAATATGCACGATAAATATAATACAGAGGACAGGTAATACTTTTCCGATATATTTTAGTTTTTTTCTGTTTTTTTCAGGTTGTAAAGGCAGCCTTTGATATTCTGCCTCGTCAATTTTGTAGAGAAGATACATAAGACAAAACAGGACAAGGATCAGCATCAGGTAATATAACAGAAGCTGCCACCAAACCGGACGGCCAAAGATCTGCATATGGCCCGGCAGCTTTTGAAAGATCAGACAGATCTGTTCATAAAGTTTTAGCAGCCAGAAGGCATTGGAGAGAATAAATTTTGCTGCAGGTAAACAGATACAGCCAATGACCCCTCCCACAAAGGAAAAAACCACCAGAAGGGATGACAATGGGATGACAAAAAGATTGATCACGATGCCGTACAGAGGGATTTCAAAGAAGAAATATAAAACAACAGGAAGTGTAGTCAGTTGAACAGAACTGCTTACCAAAAGCATTTGTCCTATCTTCTGCCCCTGTTGCCGGCAAAAGATCCGGAATCTGCCGGTGCGTTTATTGGCGAGGAGTTCCCTGTCAAGATGATGTAATCTCCGGCGTTTGCGTCGTTTGGCCCACGGATCCCCAAACCACACCTGCTCCAGTACAGGTAGTACCAGATAAATCCCAGCCATTGCGCCAAAAGAAAGAAGAAAGCTGCATGAAAAAAGTGCGAAAGGTTTTTGCAGTAAAATGATCACGGCAGCCAATGCAAGAGCGTTTTTGCCATCATAAGTCCGCTCGAACAGATCAGCAGCAAGCAAAAGGATCATCATAATGACAGCCCGGCTGGTAGAGATACTGAAATCTGTCATCTGGCCATAAGAAGCGACCAGAAGGATGCATACAGGGATGGCGCTTTTTTCCGGAACATAAAGTTTTTTGAGGAGCTTTCGCAGAGCCATACCAAGGATCGACACATGAAGTCCGCTGATGGCAAGCAGATGTCCAATCCCGCTTTCCTGATACAGCTTCTGGATATTCATATCCAGAAGAGATTTATCTCCAAGGATCATTGCAGATACAATGCCGCTTTCTTTTGGGGGCAGACAGGTCTGGTATACAAGACTGATTCTGTCCCGGATATGATACAGAATATTTTTGATGGGATCTATATTGTACTGCAGTACCTGAAAGGAATCAGCTCTGAATTCATAGTAAATTCCTTTCTCTTTGTAATATTCCCGGCGATTAAACATACCGGGATTGGTGGCAATCGGAAATTCCAGAAGTGTTCCATTCAGAAAAAGAGTGTTTCCCGGCTGCAGAGAGGGTTTTCCGGAAATAGAAATATACAATTTCTTTTGGAAATACACTTGTGTATCAGTTGTCAGATGAATACGACAGTTTTTCAGATACAGGACAATACGGTCCTCTTTTCCCTGTTCCATGCAGATCTGATCAATCGTTCCGGTGGCTGAAGCAGAGGTCTGATCCTCCCAGATCCCGTTAAAACAATAATACCGGGCATCATCCTTTTCAGAATAAATGGCCCGGTATAAAAGAAATAATATGGTTATTCCAGCAAAAATCCATAAAAATGGTCGTTTAATAGTTGTTCCTCCTATTCCTGATCGACAATATCCAGATTACGTTCGAAGGCAGAACCGAAATCAATGGTATCGTTATATAAAAGCACCTGTTCTCCGTTAATACTAAACTGTACCTTGTTGATATTGGATAATTCTGCAAGAGTATCTACAACAGAATAAATGGTTGTCTCTGCGGAAATATTGGTACGTTTTTTGAGAAATTCTTCAGAGAAATCAACATAACAGGTATTTTCTTTGACAGAGATTTTGTTAAGCTCTGTTTTTTCCGGTATCGTTGCTTTGATCTCGTCAGGGTCCACACCATCAATAGAATAGGGTCCGCGTATCAACTGCTCTACGGCAAGCTGCTCCAGGGGGATGGTTGCGTCATAGGTAATATCTACAGGGACCTTGACAAGGTTGCTTCCTGTTTTGTCGCTAAAATACATATTTAATGTGGCATTTTGTTTGTAGGTGGTTTCTCCGCCGGTATTGTCAATAAAGGAATCGGCAGTCATGTATCCTACAGCGTCCAGATTAGAATCAGTCAGGGGCTGACCGGCAACATAAAACTGTACACTGCTGACTCCGCGGATCTGACAGAGTGTTTTTACAATGGCAGCCCGACGGAGAATTTCGGAGACACCTTTAATCTTTCCATAACCGGAGCTTAAGTACAGAGACAACTGGCCGGAGTCTTCGAAAATAAAATCATCTACTGTAACATCGTCCGGTAATGCCTTTCGCAGTCCGAGATCCTTTGGTTCCGACTGAAGTCTTGTCAGAAATTCATTGACGAGATCATCCCGTTTCCGGGACTCTGGCGTATATTTTTCAAATCCCACTTTTGTTTCATTGGCATCGGGACAAAATACATAATAGCCGGTATATTCTTTCTCCTTATGGAAAGAACAACCACCACAAAAGAGAAGTACCAAAAACAGGACACAGGCGCAAAAGCCCAATCGTAACAGATGAATATTTTTGGATGTTGTATCTGTGCTAATCGGCATGTGGTCCTCCTTTCCGGCGATGATATGATAAGCATATGCTGACGGGTAACAGTGTTGATTCCATAGATATCTTGCATTTTGGGATATTGGTATATTATGGAACATAAGTTAACGGGATACGGACAGTGAATGTCGTCCCCTCCTTTTCTTTACTATATAGCTTAATGGAACCTCGATGTAAAAGTACGGCACTACGGGTCAGGGAAAGTCCCAGTCCGGTACCGCCGGTATCTCTGGAACGCGCCTTGTCCACTCGGTAAAAACGCTCGAATACATTATCCTGAACATCCTCCGGGATACCAACGCCGGAGTCCTGTACCGTGACATAGAAAAACTTGTGATCGGCGTTGAGCGTTACGCGGACCCAGCCATCGTCATAGTTGTATTTGATGGCATTTTCAATGAGGTTATTTAATGCGATTGACATTTTGGTTTCATCTATATCTGCCATGACAGGACGATAACTTTCGTAGATCAGCTCAATGTTACGTTCTGCCGCGATCGGTCTGAGTCGCTTTAAAAGCTGCTCCAGAAGATCGTTGATGCTTGTGTTGACAACTTCTACCTGAGACGTATTCTTGTCCATTTTGACCATGGAGAGCAGATCGTTAATGATCTTTGTCATACGCTCGATCTCATTGGTGATATCACCGAGAAACTCCCGGTAGATTTCCTCCGGCATTCCCTCCTGTGAAAGCAGGGAATCGGCCAGGACCTTCATAGAAGCAATCGGTGTCTTTAACTCATGGGAAACATTGGAAACAAATTCCTGACGTGCCGTGTCCTGATTTCGGATGACATCGATCATCTGATTGAAAGAATCAGAAATACTGCTGATCTCCGAAAAACCATGCATGTTAAGCTTTACACTCATATCCCCCTGGGATATTTCGTTGATCGAGGATGTAATCTGCTTTAATGGGCGTGCCAGAAGGGTGGAGTAAAGCAAAGCACCCAAAAGCACCAGAATTGTTAATATCAACAGGATAATGTATACCTGACGTTTGACGGCATCCGCCATCTGATGAAGATTTTTCGTGGAAAAGCTCATGATGACGACACCATCGGTTGTCTGTTTGTTGGAATTTATAATGGGCATGGTAAGCTGAACATACTCTCCCAGCTCATTTATGTATTTTCCATTATCGCTGTTAAAACATTTTACAACCTCTGTGGAAATAACTGTTTTGCCGTTCTCCAGTCCATAAGTATCATGAATGATGCGGAGGTTCTGATCTACCAGAATAATACGTCCCTGATAAATTTCAGCAATCTGTGCCGCCTCTTCCACAACCTCCTCACTGTCGTGATCCACCAGATAACCGGAGGACACCACCAGATTGGAGATCATGGTTCCGTAGGACTGCAGCTCATCGACACGCTGGGACACCAGCTTTGACTCATATGCATTTGTAATAATTATAGAAAAGATATACAGGGGAACCAGTCCCATCATCAAAAATACAATCAGTACCTGTATCCGCATACTGCGGAGAAAATACAGAACTTTGCCAAGAAATTGTTTCAAAGCGCACCCTTCCCTGCCATTTGAAGCATTTATTTTAGTAATCCGGAAGTCGCAGCCGGTTTATTTCTGAAAATAATAGCCAACGCCCCATTTTGTATGTATATACTTTGGATCGCTTGGTTTGTTTTCGATTTTTTCACGGAGACGGCGGATATGGACATCCACTGTTCTGACATCTCCCGGATAATCATAGCCCCAGACAGTATTTAACAGTTCCTCACGGCTGTAGACTTTATTCGGGTGAACCATCAAAAGCTCCAGAAGATCAAATTCCTTTGCAGTCAGGTTCACTTCCTTTTCGTCGATATAGGCTCTGCGGCTATCGCAGTCTACCTTTAATACATCATATGTAAGAAGCTTTGGATTTTCGTCATGGGAGTGACCTGCATTGCTGCGACGGATAATTGCTTTGATCCTGGCCTTTACCTCCAGAATATTAAATGGTTTGGTGATATAATCATCCGCACCGTATTCGAGACCAAGGATCTTATCCATATCATCGCCCTTTGCGGTCAGCATGATGATTGGAACATCAGAAAATTCCCGTACCTGCTGGCAGACTTCAAAACCGGTGAGAACCGGAAGCATCACATCCAGTAATACAACATCATATTCATTCTTCTGGATCAGATCCAGAGCCTCCTGCCCGTCATAGGCACAATCTACATCCATTCCATCCTGTTCCAGACTGAAACGGATTCCTTTTACAATAAGCTTTTCATCGTCAACAACCAGAACCTTTCTCGCCATAACGCTCCCCCTAAACTTTTCATTGATTCTTTTACACTGTGATCTGATCTTTGATCCGGTTATATATCCCCTCTTTAATCCCGGAAATCTTCATAATATCCTCAACAGAAGCAAAGCTTCCGTTTTCTGTGCGGTAATCGATGATCAACTGGGCTTTTGCCTCGCCAATCCCGGCAAGTGTCATCAACTCCGCCAGATCCGCCTGATTAATATTGACCAGCCCGGATTCCCTGCCTCCCCCGACAGATTGTTTCTTTGCAAAACCGGTGTTTTTCCCTTTTTTGGGGATCGTAATCTGCTCCCCGTCATTTAACGGCCGTGCCTGGTTGATCGCAGCACGGTCTGCTTTTTTGCGAAAACCGCCTGCTGCTTCCACGGCGTCACAGACTCTGGCATCTCCTGTAAAGCGGTAAACCCCCGGATTTTTCACGGCACCGCAGATATATACTGCACATTCCCCATTATCAGCAGTAACCTTGTCCGCAGACACATCTCCCGTCAGAGACGGAGCAGGTGTGTCCCGGCCGGATATCCATTCCTGTGTATTTGGGGCTGATCCTGCTGTAGATCTCATATAGAACCAGCCGGACAGCACCAGAAAACAGATACATATTCCTATTGTGATCAATGTTTGACGTTTCATAATACCTCCTACGAATGAAATTCATAGCAGATATATGTCATTTTAATTGCGAACCTATCTCTATTCTAACGATTCCAGCCAAAAAAACAATAGCCACCGGGAAAAAATTTATTAATTTTTTTTAAAAATTATGATCCCTGCCAAAAAGAGTGCAGTTCCCAAAAGCTTCAACCAGTCAAAGCCTACGCGTTCCACACCAAACAGTCCAAAAACCTCGATCAGATAGGCTGTGATCAACTGGGCCGCGACAATCAACATAACTGCTTTGGCGGGACCAAGCTGATTCATGCCTATAATGACGGTGTATGTGATAAAGGCGCCAATGACACCGCCTAACAGCATATAACGTGGATGAACACGCATAATACCGGCAATCTGTCCGTCTCTTCCCGTCAGAAACCAGGCTGCGATACAGACAATCAAGGCAGTAAGCTGCACAAAGGCAGCGGAGATCCAGACGCTGGTTTGTTTTGTTACCTCTGTGTTAAACACTCCCTGCACACTCATCAGAACACCGGAGATCAAAGAAATGATCATTCCCCACATAGAAGAACCTCCCTTCATTTTGGTTAGTTTTCCCATAATAAAAAGATCTATACACAACAAACGGGTCTTTCGGACCCGTTTGTTGTGTATATGTATGTTCATTTGTATCAATCGCTGTATTTGTAGTCTATGCTTCTTTTTCGGTAAAGATTTCATCAAGGATACGACACATTTCGTCAATATGCTCTTTCTCTGCAATCAGAGGAGGAACAATACGGATAATATTGGTACCGGCGGAAATCAAGATCAGTCCCTTTTCCTGGGCGGCACCCACAATATCTCCTGCCGGAATATCGGATTCGATCCCCTGCATAAAACCGATGCCGCGAACCTCCTTCATGGATGCATGCTTTGCAGCAAGCGATTCCAGCTTTTCCCGGAGGTAAGGGGTAAGCTCTTTGACATGTTCAACAATATGCTCTTTTTTGAAAATTTCAAATACCTTGCAGACAGCCGCTGTTGCCAGTGGATTACCGCCATAGGTTGTTCCGTGGTCTCCCGGAACTAAAGCCCGTGCAATCTCTTCTTTGGCTGCAAAAGCACCTACCGGCACACCACAGCCCAGTGCCTTTGCACTGGTAATGATATCCGGCTGGATACCGTAATGCTGGAATGCAAACATTTCACCGGTTCTGCCCATACCGCACTGGATCTCATCCAAGATCAGCACAATGCCATTCTCATCACAAAGAGCACGAACCCCTTTCATAAATTCCTCTGTAGCTGGATGGATACCGCCCTCTCCCTGCAGGGACTCCATAATAATAGCACAGGTATCCGGTGTGATCAGAGCCTTAACGCTGTCTAAATCATTATATTTTGCAAAAGAAACGCCGCCGATCAATGGCTCGAACGGTTCTCTGTAATGCTTTGTACCGGTTACAGACAGTGCACCCATGGTACGACCGTGGAAAGAATGTTCCATGGCAATGATATCACCTTTGTTTTCAGGGGTTTTGGTGCGGACATATTTACGTGCCAGTTTTAATGCTCCCTCAATGGCTTCTGCTCCGCTGTTGGTAAAGAAAACACGGTCCATTCCCGATGCTTCACAGAGATAACCGGCAGCCTTGACGGCAGGCTCATTAAAGTAAAGATTAGAAATATGGATCAACTGATCCACCTGATCCTTCAATGCCTGTTTGTACTCGTCGTTGCTGTAGCCAAGGGCAGAAACGGCAATGCCGGCACCCATATCAAGATATTTTCTGCCTGTATCGTCAATGAGATACATTCCTTCCCCTTTGACAAATGTTATTTTACGATTGTAAGTATGTATAAAATGCTGATCTGCTTTCTGAATATCCATATTCATCCTCCGTTCTGTCAATTTTCAATCCGGTCCCTGCATATATCCCGGTATTGATCCGTTTATATTGAGTAAAATCATTAAATGCGTTCGTTTTCGTAAAGACCGCCTTCTGTGTCAATGATCGCCGTTCCGATACCTTTTTTGGTAAAGAACTCCAGAAGAAGACAATGCTCAATACGTCCATCCAGGATATGTACTCTTCCAACACCGGCATTGACTGCATTCACACAGTTTGTAACCTTTGGCAGCATACCACCGCTGATGGTACCGTCTTCAATGAGATTATGGGCATCTTCAAGACTCATCACAGAGATCAGGGTCGAAGGGTCCTTTGGATCCTTGCAGACACCCTCAATATCTGTCAGGAATGCAAGCTTTTCTGCTCCCAGAGCACCGGCAATGGCACAGGCAGCATCATCAGCATTGATATTGTAGGTTTCACCGTCCTCACCGAGACCGATCGGTGCGATGATCGGAATAAAATCATTGGCAAGCAGGGTATCGATCACGAGAGTATCTACCTTCTTAACATCTCCCACATAACCGATATCTTTACCGTTTGGCTTTTTCTGATCCACCTGCAGAAGTCCTCCATCTTTTCCGGAGATACCTACTGCCTTAACGCCCAGACGTTCTACCATCTGTACCAGATATTTATTGAGACGGTTTAATACCATTTCTGCAATTTCCATAGTTTCCTTGTCTGTTTTACGGAAACCATCAACAAATTCCGTTTCCTTTCCTACCTTGTCAATCCACTTACTGATCTCCTTGCCACCTCCATGAACAATGATCGGCTGCATACCAACCAGCTTTAAGAGGGCAACGTCCTGAATCACACTTTCTTCCAGCTTTTTATCCAGCATGGCACTACCGCCATATTTGACAACAACGATCTTATTATTGAAATCACGGATATAAGGAAGGGCCTCGATCAGAGTTTCTGCCTTTCCTACGATCTCACTCATATATGTACTTTTTTCTTCTGCACTCATTTTAATCCTCCATTGACTGCGGGCAGAATTATAAATTCTGCTTTGTTGTTTATATTCAATGATCTGGTCTGTTTCTCGGAATAACGCTTTTATTTATGGGAATACCGGAGGCATTTCCAGACCGAGATTTTCAGGAAGTCCAAATAACAGATTCATATTCTGGACAGCCTGACCGGCAGCGCCTTTTACCAGATTGTCGATGGCACCCATCATAATGACACGGTTGGTACGCGGGTCGATCCGGAAATTAACATCGACAAAGTTGCTGCCCTCTACCCAGCGTGTCTCCGGGCAGACATCTTTATCAAGAACACGGACAAAATACTCCTCTTTGTAATATTTATCATAGATGGCTTTCACATCCTCGTAAGTGACATTCTTTTTCAGAGAAGCATATGCAGTAACAAGGATACCTCTGTTCATTGGCACCAGATGAGGGGTGAAGTTCAGAATCACATCTTCTCCTGAGGCATAGCTGAGCTGATCCTCGATCTCCGGGGTGTGGCGGTGAGTTGTCACACCATATGCTTTAATGCTTTCATTAACCTCGCAATACAGATTGGCAACCTTGGCACCACGTCCGGCACCGGAGGTTCCTGATTTGGCATCAATGATCACGGTACTCATATCAATAATTCCCTCTTTGGCAAGGGGATAAACAGACAGAATGGAGCATGTCGGGAAACATCCGGGATTAGCGATCAGACGTGCCTTTTTGACATCCTCTCTATTGATCTCGCAAAGACCATATACAGCCTCTTTTATAAAATCCGGACTTTCATGATGGATTCCGTACCATTTTTCATATTTGTCTACATCCTTGATTCGGAAATCTGCGCTGAGATCCACAATCTTTACCTTTGACAAAATTTCCTCGTTTACCAGTGAGCCACATAAGCCCTGAGGTGTGGCAGTAAATATAACATCCACCTGATCTGCAAGTTCTTTCATATTTTCTCCCTTGCAGATGTCTTCTACTAATTGGAACATATTTCCAAAAACTTCACTATATCGCTTGTCAATATAGGAGCGTGAGCCATACCAGACAATTTTTGCCTCTGGATGGCGAAGTAAAATACGCACGATCTCCTGTCCTGCATATCCTGTTGAACCGATAATTCCTACTCTGATCATAATCAACCTCCTATATTATCTCTACATATTCGTGTTATGTTTTTCGTAATACGAACAGGTTACCAAAAATCATAACGGTGTTTATTATACGCCTAGAACACCGATTATGCAACAAAAACAAAAATTATGAAAAGAGTTTGAATAAAAAAGCCACACAAATTTTTCTGTGTGGCATAAATGGTTTACTATTTAATACAGATCAATTCCCATATTGGCTAACCGGGTCAGTACTGTGGAGATTGGAAGTCCCACGACATTATAATAATCTCCGGCAATATCCTGAATATATGCAGCACCACGGCCCTGAATGCCGTAGGCGCCTGCCTTGTCCATAGGTTCTCCTGTTTTTATGTAAGCATCGATCTGTGCTGCGGTCATTGGGATCATATCAACAATGGTCCGGACATGGAAGGTATCGATCAGTCCTTTTCCTTCCGGGGAGACAGAGATCAGGGTAACACCGGTATATACTTCGTGGCGGTTTCCCTGAAGCATCTGAAGCATTTTCGCTGCTTCTGCCTCATCGGACGGCTTTCCCAGAATGCTATTGTCCTTTACAACAACAGTATCCGCACCGATAATGACGAAATTCTTTGTAAGACGTTCGGCGATATCTTCTGCTTTGGCGGCAGATAATGCTTCCACCAGTGCAGCAGGTGTGTCAGCCTGGATCGCATCTTCATCAATACTGCTCGGCATCACTTCGTAGGAAATCCCTACTTGTGACAAAATATCCTTTCTGCGGTCTGATGCGGATGCCAGAATAATCTTTGTCATAATTCAGACTCCTTTCGTTTATTTGAAACGATTGCGTAACAGAGACGGATCCTGTTCCAGATGCGCATAATCATTGAAGCGGTCCAGAAAAAATCCATTTTTTTCTTCATCATAGTGAAGCTGGGTGATGCTGCAGTTTTCCAGAGAAGTGCCAAACATTAAACGTTTTGCAAAATCTCCTCCAAAAAGAGCGGTCAGTAAAATACGGATCACACCGCCATGTGTGACAACGGCAATATTCAGATATTCTGATTCGATCCATTCCTGAATGACAGGCATGACTCTGGCAAGGACACTTTCTCCGGTTTCTCCTTGTGGATACCAGATTTCTTCGGTTGGAACAAAAAAATCACCGATAAATTCGTTGACTTCGTCCAAGGCGTTGCCCTTCTGCACTCTGCCCTCTGCAAAACGGTCCATCTGCTCCTGATAGTAATCGTCATAAAAGCGTTTTACTACGGCATCCGGCTGGCCGGTAAGCTCTCCAAAGTCTACTTCTGCCAGTCCGGGCCGGATCTGCAGATGCTCTAGCAGTGCCGGTTGCCCGGCAAATGCAATTTTGGCCGTCTGCTCTGCGCGGATCAGATCGCTGCAGTATAATGCGTCCACGGGATAATTTTTCATGCGCTGTCCCAAAAGGGCAGCCTGACGTTCCCCCTCCGGTGCCAGATCAACATTTACGTTACAGTCAGAACTGCTCTGTCTGCCATGACGTATCAGATAAATGTTCATTGTGTTTTTTCCTCACTATCCTTCCCTTGAGACATCTTTTTTTCGGATGCCTTATTTTGTTTCTTTTTGGCTTTCGGTGTTGTTTTTATTTCTTCCATCAAAGAATCATAGGACACAGTTCCCAGCGGAATAATATCCTCTTCAAACAATTTATTATCAAATAATGGATCCGTGTCCTTCTGCTCGGAGAGGAGCTTTTGATAAATCTCCTGTCGACTGGTATAATCCGTTTTTTCGATGGAGCGGATCTCAATAGCACTGGAATAGGCATAACCATCCAGCCAGTTATTTACAATGTCATCCCAGTTGTCAAATCTTTTGCGGAGACGGGAGGCTGACGGTTCCAGTACAGCCTGCGCCTCATCCAGGTTAATATAATCCGCAATATAGCCCCACTGTGCCAAATGGGAAATGCGGCACAGATCCCATGCAAGAAGTCCTTTTTTGCCCCATGTATCAGAGATATACTGCAGATTGTTATAGTGGGTCTTTAATGCTCCACTCACCTGATTCAATGCTTTTTTGCGTTCCCTGGCAGAAAGCGCCTTTAAGTCTTTTGCCTCCCTGCGGTAGTCCTTCCGGCTTCCTGTATTTTGTAAAAAACGAATCTGCTTTAACAGATCCTTCCGGCTGGATATGTTCCAGCTTGATTTCAGAATGTTTCTGGCAGCCTTTTTGTTGGCATCTGTCGCTTCATAACCACCAAAATAATAAGGATTTCCGTCGTTAATGGAGATCAGAACAGCTCCCATAGCCCGTCCCCAGGCACCAAGATTGGAATTCTCATTTTCGTTATGTCCTGTCATAGACTCTGCTGCCTGAGTACTCTGCGGAGAATTGCCGGAGCGGTCTGTGGATGTTTGTTTGTCGTTGGAACAGCCGGTCAAACCTCCAAGGATCAGGCAGCCGGTTAAGATCCAGGTTATAAAACAATGCTTTTTTTTCATAGTAATTATTAAGCCTTTCTTTCATCTTCGAAATCGATCATATACTGCAGTTCGCTTCCGTCGGCCGGAGCTGCACCGAAATCTCGTTTGGAGCCATCCGGCAGAGCCTCAAACAGCTGTGCCTCTCCCGCATTCTCACCCTTTACAACGGCAAAATAGCGGATCGAATCGTCTAATGGATTCCATCGGATCAATATGATCGGACAGATTCCGGCATATATATGCTGAGAAGGCATAGTAATACGGATCACCGTAAGATCTTCTCTGGCATTGATGGACAGAAAATCAAAATCGTCTTCCTCATAAGGGCATGGGAGTAATTCAGGATAAGCTTCTTTATATAGCTGAAGCATCTGGAAACCGCAGTCCTCCCGCAATAAATGTATTGCCTCAGATCTTTTCTCAAACAACATTTCCGGAAGCAGCTCTGCCTCTACTCTCTGGCGGGCAATAGCATGAAGCTGTGTCTCCGTCAGTTGTGGCGGCTGTGCATTCTGGTCACCGGTGTTTTTATTAACATTCAGAGGAATCCCCTGATCAAAGGCATTTAATATGATGCCTTCAATGGTTTCATCTCCGCCCACCAGATCAAGACAGGTTGAAAAAGGCATCGTCAGAATCAGAGGAAACTGCTGATCTCCTTTGATTGCCTGCTCCTGTGATGTAAAAACCGGAAGAAAACGTTTGCCCTGATTATTTTGTAATACAGCCGGACGTGGAGAAATCCCCTCCGGTATCTTCTGCTCTTTTCCGGCGGCAGAGGCTATCTTACGGATCAATGCCGGGTCTGTATCGGGAGGAAACGCTGCCGGTACATATAAATTGCTTTTTTCCAGACATTTTACCAGCCGGTCTAAATGTTCTTTTGTATTTTCTTTGCGTAAAAGGCTGGCAAGCTGTTCCAGCTCCTTATTTTCCAGATTACTCACGTAAAATCTTCCTTTCTGTTTAGTGCTTCATTTTGAAAAGTTCACTCATTTTATCCTTATCCATATCGCTGTAATAGCCATACTGCAGGATCTCATAATCATCCAGCAGAGTTTTGATGGTATCGGTCTCATCCTCATTGTAATTATGCCATTTTCCGTCTGTGTCCATATAACCGTTTACATTCATAGCAGGTACTTCTTTGGACAGCTTCTCCAGATATTGATTATATAGAGGCAGTTCAATTCCTGCCTGCTTCAGGATCATATTTTCCAGATAATTGTTACTGATCACCGCATTCTGCTCCTCCTGAATATCATAATTTGCCCATATGATAAACGGTACAGCATAACGCTTCTGGATATCCTCAAGATCCCAGTCGCTCTGCGGTTTTCCGAGAAGCTCCTCATAGAAAGAGGTTTCAATGGACGGAAAATGATCGCCAAACATACAGATGACCGTTGGCTCTGTCTGCTTGGAAAAATAGTCGATCAGATACTGGAATGCCTGGTCGGATACATGAATGGCTGAAAGATATTCTTTTGCTTCCGTATAATAGGAGCCCTCCACAGAAACAGGTGTTTTCCAGTTGGTATTGGTCAGATAACCACCATGATTCTGAATGGTCATGTCAAACAGATATAGCGGTTTATCTCCTTTATTCTCATATAATTCAATGACCTTTTTGTAGCTTTCCTTGTCACTGATATAGCGGACATATTCCGGCTTTTTGAAATTATCGATGGTAATAAAATCATCGAATTTCATACTCTTGTAGGTGGCAACACGATTCCAGTTTGCACCACTACTTGGATGGACAGCTTTACAGCTGTAGCCAAGCTCCTTCAGATAAGAAGGCAGCGAGAAAGTGGAATTATGCATAAACTGCTGGTAAACATTGCAGCCGCTTGGGAAAAATGCCATACTATTTCCTGTCATGGCCTCAAACTCAGAATTACTGGTGCCGGCACCGAATACGGATACATAATCCCGTCCTTTGATGGTGTTTTTCTTCAGACTGTGTATAAACGGAAGAGGATCCATATTATATCGCATATCTCCCACCAGTGAAAAATCTGCAAGACTTTCATTCATGATCAGAATGATATTTGGCTTTTTGCCCTTCATCGAGGTGTTACTCTGGAATGAAGCGTTTGTCGGCATATCCTGTGTTATTCCCTTGCCGTCCTCCAGTTTTACGGAGGTCGTTTCCTGCGTGGAAGCAGGGACAGAAGACGTATCCTTCAAAATCTCTGCCACTTTATCCTTAGAATATCCCGATGGTGTGGAAACCCGCAGATAATGGAGATTAATGAAATAATTCATATAAAATCCATTGGCTTTGCAGGAGGACACTTTATTCCAGACATTATCCTCAATACCGCATGCCGGCAGAATATTGGTATTATACAAAATACCAATAATCGCAATGCCTGGCACTAAAGTGGAAGCAAAACGTATCACCTTTTTAGATATAGTCCGCTTCTGATGTTTGAAGCGTGTCCGGAAGATCAGGATACACCAGATTGCAAAGGCCGGAAGGACTACAAACTGTGCCGGTGTCAAAGAAAATGTATAGGTAGATGCAACCTCTGTGGCTGTTGCGACACCAAGGATGTCTGCCGGCAGAAATGGAGTTCCACGGACATTCATAATAAAAAGATTGGCAAGACCGATCGGGAACAGGATCAGATCCATTGCCAGCATAGCAATACCGGCATTTCCAATCAGTGCAGTAAACAAAAATTCAAGCGCACCCAGAAGGATCCATGTAAACAGCCATACATTTGGCAGGATCGTCAGAAATGTCCCGTTCATCATTTCCAGCATTGATGCAAGGAAAAGAGGATTTAAAATAATGATCAGTATCCGGACAACCAACAGCACGGATGGATCGCTGAGTACCCATTTCACGAAATTACGAGGAGAACGGCGTGTGGTTCTCTTATGCTTTTTGCTATGTTTGATCTCCTTCTGGCGGCGTTTGTAATAACGGGCAGAATATTCAGTCATACGCTCAAATATGATCACGAAAAGAACAAGTATTTCTAATACAAAAAGCACCATTGGGAAAAGCTGGCGATAGCTGTATGAATAAGAAATATTCATAGACTTTGCGTGTGTCTGCATTTTTAAGGTAGACATATAGGTATTAGGATCTGTACGGTTTGTGGTATTGACCGTAGGTATCAGTGCGTATGGTGTATCATCACTGCTGCAGGTCATACGGATACAACAGGTTACCCCTTTCGGGATCACGACTGCCTGATCCATATTTACTGTAAATTCAGCATTGGGCGTGATATCCTTGACTTCAACATCTTCACTGAATACCACATCATTATTTCCATCCATCACCTGAATATGAAGAATATCTCCCACCTTGTCCTTTTTGAAGGAGCCAAAGCTGATGGAGAAAGAATTCAGAACGACTCTCCGGTCAAAACAGAATTTTTGACGGATCACCTCTGTATCCGGCAGAATTCCAATAACTGCACTGTTACTGTTGCCAGCTTCGGTAGTTACCTGCTGTAAGGAAACCAGGGAGCCGGTCAGATAATACTGCAGTCCCAGAAGCCCAATCATTAATATACAAAAAAAAGCGACTCTTTTTCGAGTGAATTTAAAATATTTACGAAACATAGTGTTTATTATCCTTCTTCCGTATTTATAATATTTTTCCCGATTTTCGGAAAAGCAATCCATCCTTTATGATACTGTTTCTTATCTGTTCTTGTCAATGAAAAAGATGTGAATTTTTTCTAACAAATTTTTGTATTCTTTGATCCCACGTATGCAATTTCTGCGTTTTTTGATATCCGTTTTCCGCGATCCATTCGATCCGGTCTGTGTCTTTAAGAAGCTTTAAAATCTGCATGGCTGCCTCTTCCGGTTTGTTTTTGTCGTATACGATCAGATCCTCTCCTACACGAAATTGCTCTGAAATATAATCACAGCCATCCGTAACGGCAACGCTCCGGTTCATCATGGCATTCATTACACGGTCATGTGGGCCGTCCTGAAATAACGGCTGAACATTCAGGATCAGTTTGCTTTTGGTTAATGCATTCAGCTGTTCCGTATAGCTGCAGGGTGGATGGATCACCAGACCTGAAGAATAAGGGGTATCATACATCTCCCATCGGAATCCCATAACGTGAACGCATATACCAGCCTCCAGAAGGGCCTGCAGAATCTTCTCCCGGAACCATTCCCGGATATACCGGTCGATCAGACGGGATTTGTGCATTCTCAACGGAAAGAAATCCGTATCCGGAAGGATTTCCTGACGGTAGAGCTGTTCAATCGTGTCACGACTCCCCTGTCTGAGCTTAGACAGAATATGCTCCGTCATATCCCACTGGTCACTGCTTATGTCTTCCATCTGCTCCCGGTAGTAATCAAGAGGTGTGTAGGTTCCGGGAAAAAGAAGTTCCACCGGACGGTCTTTCATCGGACTCCGGGGAAAATTGCCCGGAGTAAAGGTATCGGCCGGGATTCCTGCAAAGGGAAAGAAAATGGCCTCCCTGATATGAGGATAACAGGTCTCAATATATTTTTGATGATACCGGTCCAGACAAAGAACATAATAATTCCGCAAAGGAATCTGCAGGGAATAATGAAGATGCATGGGATGATCTATGATCATATGAAAAAACGGTGCATCAAAATAATCGAGATAATACCTATCATCCAGCATAACATTAGGCAGGCGGGAATTGATATCAAAAATACCGTCAAAATGTTCTCTGGTCAACGCACGAAGCTCTTCTTCCTGACCGGCAATATCTTCTGACAGCAAAAAAGGCCTTACAGAAATGCCCTGCCGTTTCATGGAACGGCAAAGCATTTCCGCAAAGCACCATGACGAATCATAACTTAAGCGTTTTGACTGGAATATCAATACTTTCATTTGGATTCATCCTTTTGATTTTTTTTTGCAGAGGAATAATTTCCTGCTGCAATATCACGAAAAGCCTTCTGGTTCTTTTTCTTTTGGACATCAGCAGGAGTTCCGCCTGTTTTTAATCCCTGATAAATCTTTACACCAAGTGCAAGGACAAGGACACCGTATACAAAAAGAATAATCTCTGTCGGAACCAAACTGATCGCTCCCTTCTGATATAAAGCAGCGGGAACATCCATCAGAAAATGAAGGGCAACTGCAATCCAGTACATGTATTTTTTGCCGGCTACATACACTGCCTGAAATACCAGGATCGACAGACCAATCTGAACCATCAGGGCAGAAATACGTTCTAGATCTGCCATATAGCAGGTAAGCTGTGTTACACCTTTTATGTTGGAGATCAGCTGCTTTAATGCCGTTACCGACTGGGCATTATCCTTATATGCAGCAAGCATTTTGTCCATGGAACCGCTGTTGATCAGCTGACCATAGGCATAATACTGGATATATGTAACACCGAGAACAAGAATGCACTCGATACCGCCATGACCGATACCGTAGGTAACGGCTGTCTCTTTGTTGGGATGCTTGGTCAGTACAAAACGAAACGCCAGATAACGTCCGGTTTCCTCAAAAAGGGCTGCTACCAATGCGGCATAAACGGTATATAAAATAATATTTCCGTTGATTGCTTTCGATACCGGATTGCTGGATAAAAGAAAAAGAGAATGTGGGATCATTTCCAGCATTCGGGAAAAGGTGATAAATACCATAATACCCACAAAAAAAGGGACCAGACTGCGTTTTGTATACATTTTCCATGCCACAATGAGTACCACAGGGATCGTAATCGCCAGCAGTCCTGTCTGAAGCATTGCATTTAATAAGCTTTGTTCAATCATTATAAACTCCTTATTTCCTTATTTTTATTAAGAGTAACACACCCTGCTTTTTATTGCAAATTATATTAAAATCGTTTATGATTTTTTAAGATAATCCCATAGCAGGTAAAAGGATCCTGCTATGGCAGTTTCAGAAAGGAATGAGCTTACAATGAAAAGCAGTACAGAATTAAAAAAAGACATTATGGCAATAGACCATAGGGGCTATCCTGGATATAAAGGGCTGCGGGGCAGCTATCAGTTCGGGGATTTTATCCTGTCCATTGACCATGTACAGGGAGATCCCTTTGCGTCTCCATCCCATCTGTCCGTTATCGTAGACGGAAGTAAGGCGGGATTTCCAAAGGAGTATTATGCCGGACAAATTCAGAGAATCACACTGCAGGATCATCTGACCAGACTATTTTCAAAAACATTGGCTCCCCTCTCGTTTAAGGTAAAAGGATCCGGAAAAAGCGGTCTGTTATCGGTCTCCCACTGTGGCCAGCAGGTGCTGGAACGAACTGCCTGCGAGATTGACAGGGATGGTTGTGTGACGATCCGTTTTGAAGCCGGTTTTCCGGCCAACGGACGTTCTGTCAATGCCGGAGAGCTGATCAAAATGCTGTTTGATTTTGTTCCGGAGGCAGTGGATCGTGCATTGTTTTATGCAAAAGTTAATCACAATGCTCTTCAGAAGGCAATTGAGCTGGCCGAGGATCAGCAGTATATCCGCGAACATCTGGAGGAAAAGGGGCTGACTGCTTTTCTGGCAGACGGAGCTATTCTGCCGAGAGAAAGCGGAATTTCGGATCGTCCTATGAAAGGAGCGGTTCCCTTCAAGAGTCCGGACAGCCGGAGGGTATCTTTGACTCTCCCACACCATGGCGAGATTTCCGGTATGGGTATCCAAAAGGGTGTGACTCTTTTTGTAGGTGGTGGTTATCATGGAAAATCCACTCTTCTGCAGGCGTTGGAAATGGGCGTTTATAACCACATCCCAGGGGACGGCAGGGAGTTTGTGATCTCAGATGATACAGCCTGGAAGCTTCGGGCTGAGGATGGACGCAGTATTTCCCAGACAGATATTTCACCGTTTATCAATCATTTACCAAATAAAAAGGATACGGTTCATTTCTCCACAGAGGATGCCAGCGGAAGCACGTCTCAGGCAGCCAATCTGATGGAAGCATTGGAAAGCGGCACGCAGCTTTTTCTGATCGACGAGGATACCTCTGCGACCAATTTTATGATCCGGGATGAGCTAATGCAGAAGGTTATCTGTCGTGAGGAAGAACCGATCACGCCATTTATCGAGCGGGTACGGAGTATGTATGAGGATCTGGGCATCTCTTCTGTGATCGTGGCCGGAAGCTCCGGTGCGTTTTTCCAGATTGCCGATACAATTATACAGATGAAAGAATACGTTCCCTATGACATTACAGAGAAGGCAAAGGAGGCTGCAAAGGAATATCCGGCATTGAATCTACAGCCTGCTTTCCCTGTTTCGGAGAATATCCGTAAACCAAAAGCAAATCAGGCATTAAAAAAGGATCCCCGGCTGAAAATGAAAACCATGGGTACCAATGAAATGCTTCTTGCAAAGGATTCCATTGAACTGCGTTATCTGGAGCAGCTGATTGACGGGGAACAGACCAATGCTCTGGCGTATGGCCTGAAATATCTGGAATTAAACCGGATGAATGGAGCAAAATCGGTGCCACAGCTTCTGGATAATCTGGAACATATGATCCAGACAAAGGGATTAGCCTCTCTTTTTGACAGAGAGTATGTCCGCTCCGGTCTTGCCATGCCACGGCGTCAGGAAATGGCGGCTTGCCTGAACCGGTATCGGAAATTATATTTTTAAACGAAAAAATATTTTGAACAAAAGACGATTATAATTTATAAAAACCGGATGGTTCATAAGAAATCATCCGGTTTTTATATTGCGTTTATGTTATTTATTCTGTTCGTTTAAAGGGACATCTTCCACGATCCGTCCCTTTTCCAGATTCGGCTGCAGGAAGTTTTCTTTGGCATATTCCCATAATACTTCGGAACCTTTGGCTGTGTTTTTGTTGCGGCCAAGGATCTGGCTGAGACGGATTCCTCTGTCTGCCCAGCTTTTGCCATCGGTCGCAGCATTAAGCATCATTGGCTGCAGATTGTCCATGGTTCTGGCAAAACGGGATTCCGGCGTGTTTTCTGCCTCAAACTCCTCCCAGATTTCACGGAATTTCTTTCCCTGATCCTCCGGAAGCATCTGAAATAAACGATCTGCCGCAACAAGCTCACGTCTTTTCTGTGTTTTTTTGCCCTCTTCATCATAGGCATAAGTATCTCCGGCATAAATTTCCACCAGATCATGGATCAACAGCATAGTCATGGTTCGGAGAACATCAATCTCTTCATTGGCGTATTCGCTGAGAAGCACCGTCATTACAGCCATATGCCAGGCGTGTTCTGCGTCATTTTCCTTGCGTGTGGCACCGGTCAGCCAGGTCTGCCGCCCAATAAACTTTTCTTTATCAATTTCCCGGCAGAATGCAATCTGCTGTTCTAATCGTTTTTCGTCCATTTTATTCACTTCCTGTTCTTTATCCTAATAATCCGGTACTAAAGTAACGTTCCATGCGGTCAGCCAGAACTGTGGCGATCACTTTGTCAGAGCCATATCTGGCGGCCATCTGTTTGCATGCCCAGATATTTGCTCCGGAGGAGGTGCCACATAACAGCCCCTGTATTTTCGCGAGCTCTCTGGTGGTCCGGATCGCATCCTCATCGGACACCTCTACCACCTCGTCGATCAGTGACGTATCCAGAACAGCAGGAATAAAGCCATCTCCGATTCCCTGAATCTGATGGATCCCCGGCTTATCTCCATGAAGTGCGGAGACATTTTGGGGTTCCACTGCGACGATCTTGATATCAGGATTTTGATCTTTCAGATAACGCCCGATCCCCTGCAGGGTGCCGGCACTGCCAAGCCCCCCTACAAAAATATCGACTTTGCCATTCAGCTCATTGTAAATTTCCGGTGCCGTGGTCCGATAATGGATATCCGGATTTGCGGGATTCTCAAATTGCTGGGGCATAAATCCCTGATCTCCCAGCCCGGCCAGAAGACGTTCGGCTTCCTTTACAGAACCACCAATGCTTTCCTTCGCCGGTGTCAGTACCAGCTCTGCTCCGAGACATTGAATGATCTTCTTTCGTTCCTCACTCATATTTTCCGGCATTACAATGATCACACGGTAGCCTTTTCGGACACCGACAAGAGCAAGACCTATGCCGGTGTTGCCGGAGGTTGGCTCGATGATCGTCATGCCTGGCTTTAATTTACCGTCTTTTTCAGCCTGTTCAACCATATTTTGGGCAACACGGTCTTTAATACTGCCCCCCGGATTTAAAAATTCTGCTTTTGCATAAATCGGAAGTCCTGTGGACTCTTTTAAGCATATCATCGGGGTATTCCCAATGCACTCAATAATATTATGAATCATTTTTCCCTCTTTTCCGGGCAGTGTTTATGGATCATATGGTTCATCCTGTCTTGCCGCTGCCACACATTGTGTTTGATATATTTTATGCAGTTAAGAAGAATCCTTTCCTTAACCAATAATTTCCGAAAGATTATTCTGGATGCCGGCAGCCACCTCCGGATCATTCATGGTATACACATGAATATGTTTGACACCGTTGGCGATCAGATCAATAATCTGGTCTGTGGCATAAGCGATTCCTGCCTGCTTCATTTTGGCAGGCTCATCCCCGAACCAGTCTACGATGGATTTAAAACGTGCCGGAACACAGCTTCCGGATAACTGGATACTGCGGGCTACCTGATTTTTTCTGGTGATCGGCATGATTCCGGCGATGATTGGAACCAGAATACCTGCCTCACGAAGACGATACAGATAATTATAAAAGATGGAATTATCAAAAAACATCTGTGTGGTCAAAAATTCACAGCCGGCATCCACCTTTTCCTTAATATGAAGGATATCCTCTGCTTTGGAAGAAGCTTCCGGGTGCCCTTCTGGATAACATGCTCCACCGATGCACATATCCGGTGCAAGACGTTTAATCTCACGTACAAGCTCAGCAGCATAGTGAAACTGATCCGGCAAAGGAAAATCCGCTTCTTTTGGAATGTCTCCCCGCAGAGCCAGAATATTTTCAATACCGGCGTCCCTCATCAGACCAATCTGGTTTTCAACGGTCTCTCGGGTGGAGGAAAGACAGGTCAGATGTGCGATGGAATTGACACCGTATGAATCCTTAATGTCCTGTGCAATCTGAATTGTGTATTTACTGTTTTTACCACCGGCAGCACCGTATGTAACACTCATAAAATCGGGCTTTAAAGCAGCAATTTCACGGACAGCTTCGTTTACTTTTTCAACTGCAGTAGTCGTTTTAGGTGGAAATACTTCCATAGACAGTGTGATTTTATCTGACTGTAATACATCTGTGATTTTCATATATTTTACCTCATTCTATCTCATATTTATAATACGTTTTTTTCTTCAAACAACTTATTTTAACATAATTTTTCCGAAATCTCAAATATCCGGCTTCCTGTCCTATAGGGGAAAAATATATTGGTTAATACTCCAATAAAAATCGCTGATATGGAATACAAAGATATCTCGTATTCCATATCAGCGACACATACAACAAAATTTTGTTAAATAATATATTATCTCATATCTTAGGCTGTATATCTTTTCAGGCTTTCCTCCTCGGACAGTCCGGCTTCGGCGCATGCCTCATACTTTTTCATAACACCTACTCCAAGGGCATATGGTCCGGTGTGCACACAGATCGTAGCACCAATCTGGACAATTCGTGATTCCTCTTTGCCGCCCATTTCCCGAAGCATTTCATCAATCATCGTTTTAAATTGATATCCTTCCTCTTCATCATAGCCAAAGCCTACCGAAAAGATATAATCCTGTGGGTTTTCATGATTTTCTTCAAAATAAAGCTTTGTGAGCTCAATAACCTTTGCCATGGACTTCTTGCGGCTGCGGGCAACACCGGAGGAATCAATAGCCCCATCCTTTAATGTGATCATCGGTTTCAGACGAAGCATGGTACCTGCCATACCAGCAAGCTTGCCAATCCTGCCGCCATGCTGCAGATAGGTAAGATCTCCCACGGTAAAGAAAATACGTCCGCGGTCCATCATTTCTCCCTTGAGTACGGCTACAGTCTTTTCATAGGAATATCCGGCATCCCGCATCTTTGCGGCTTCAATTGCATAAATTCCCTGAGACACTGTAGCCTCCAGAGAATTGATCACAGTAATCTGCGCCTCCGGGTAATCCTCCAAAATGATCTCTCTTGCGTTGCAGGCAGAATTATACGCACCGCTCAGAGTATTGGTGATGGTCATACAGATGATCGCACGTCCTTCTTTTACATGAGGCAGAAAAGCATCTGCAAAATTCTGAACGGACGGAAGAGACGTCTTTGGATAGACATCAGGTTCCTTTACCATGCGTTCATAAACATCGCGAATATCAATCTCATCAATCTCCTTCTGATAGTTCTCTCCATCAAAAGATACATAAAAAGGTACTACCTGAATATTGTATTTCTCTCTTAATTCTAACGTCAGGTCACATGATCCGTCACTGATAATCTGAAAATCCATAATCATCCCTCATACTTTCAAAAAAGGTTTTTTTGTCTTTACCACACAGTTTATACGCTCTGCACTATGTAGTAACAATAACTACATTGTAACATAACAAAAACCTCTGTCAATATTATTTACAAATAAATCAGGGATAATTCTTAAAAATTTAAAAATTATCCCTGATAAAAAGTATTCAAAGGAAGAATCTGCATTATTATAAAATTTTGCTTCTGTTTTCACCGGATAATGCTCTCCTTTTTCATCAGTAGTATAAATCATATCGAGAGAGAGTCCATGTTTTTTGAATTCCTTCACAGACTCCTCAGGAATATATGCATTGGTACGTCCGGTATACCGGCGATCGTCCCCGGAAAGCGGTATTTTTCCAGTACGCGAACAGCACTCCGGGCATTAGATCCCCTTCTGTTTTTTCAAATATAATATCCCTCTATTGTAAAAAAAATGTAAAACCAACCGGTTATCTCTCTTTGATACGTTTGTAAATCTGGATCAATATGGTAGGAATCACTGCCATGGAAAACATCAATCCATACAATGTTGAAAACATCGGTGCCACTTCAAAAATGCCATGGAGGGCCGGGATTACCAGTACGGTACCAAGCAGCAGAACACCGATGCAGAATGCACCCAGACTGTACCAGTTGCGCCGGAAACCGAGTTCAAAAATAGAGTGTTTGCTGCGGCAATTGAAGCCGTGAAATAATCGGGCCAGTGATAACGTGGAAAATGCCATTGTCATTGCTGTGGCGTGATTGATAGTGAATCCGACATGATATGCAAATATAGTGAAAAGACCGATCAAAAACCCCTGTACCAGAATCTGGAGACAGAATCCCTTGGTCAGGATACCTTCTTTTGGATCACGCGGTTTAACGGCCAGCAGATCATCTTCCGGCGGTTCCATTCCAATCGCCAGCGCCGGAAGGGAATCCGTCAGAAGATTGATAAACAACAAATGAACCGGCTGAAACGGTATCTCCAATCCACGCAGTGAAGTATACAGTACCACAAGGATTCCGGCCATATTGCCGGATAATAAAAATCCGATGGCATTTTTGATATTGCGATAAACATTTCTTCCGTTTGCTACTGCTTTAATGATCGTTGCAAAATTGTCATCTCCGAGGATCATGGATGCTGCATCCTTTGATACCTCTGTTCCGGTTATACCCATAGCAACGCCGATATCTGCTTTTTTCAAGGCAGGCGCATCATTGACACCATCTCCTGTCATTGAAACGATCTGTCCTTTCTTTTGCCAGGCTTCTACGATGCGGATCTTATTTTCCGGAGATACCCTGGCATATACCGAGATATGTTCGATCTGTGCATCCAGTTCCTGATCACTCATTTGATCCAGTTCCAGACCTGTGACGGTCTGATCTCCCTTTCGGTAGATACCGATCTGCTTTGCAATGGCAGTGGCCGTTACACTGTGATCGCCTGTGATCATAATTGGTTTAATTCCCGCACGGATCGCATCCCGGACCGCCTTTACAGATTCTTCTCTCGGGGGATCCATCATAGAAATAAGACCTAAAAAGATAAAATCCTTTTCGGATTCTGTGGTTAAATGTTCCTGCCTGCCTGCTTCACGGTATGCAAATGCCAGTACCCGCAGACCATTTTCAGAAAACTGCTGGTTCTGTTTTTGGATTTGTTCCCGATCGGCTTCCATAAATGGACGGACACCATCTGCTGTCTGGATTTCTGTGATTCGTTCCAGCATAACATCCAAAGCACCCTTAGTAAAAATAATGTCTTTCTGATCAATCTGATACCGGGAGCTCATCAGTTTACGGGTAGAATCAAATGACAGTTCTTCGATACGGGGATATTTTTCACGAATCGGTATGTAATCCAGCCCGGAATCAGACAGCATATTTAAAAGAGCTGTTTCGGTAGGATCTCCAATACATTGTCCCTCTGCCAGATCGGAATCGTTATTCAAGATTGCATTCAAAAGCAGATATTTTTGAACAGGCTCCTGTAATGTCAGTTCTGCTGGAGTGATCGGTCTGCCTCCCGCATAGATCTTTCGCACGGTCATTTTATTCTGGGTCAGAGTCCCTGTTTTGTCCGAACAGATCACGGATACGCAACCGAGGGTTTCTACCGCTTTCAGGTCTTTGATAATGGCATTCTCCTTTGCCATTTTCTGGGTTCCCATAGCCTGAACGATGGTTACAATAGATCCCAGTGCCTCAGGAATTGCAGCTACAGCGAGGGCTACTGCAAATAACAGAGAGTCTAAAAGACCGGTACCACGAATAATACTAAGTCCGAATACAAGAACACATATGATCATAATGCCGGTTGCCAGCTTACGGCTGAACTGATCCAGACTCACCTGCAGTGGTGTTTTTTTCTCCCCGGAATCATTCATCAGCCGGGCGATTTTTCCCATTTCCGTATCCATTCCGGTTTCTGTTACCACGACAAGGGCTCTTCCGTAAGTGACGAGACTGCCGGAATACACCATATTGATACGGTCTCCCAACGTAAGATCTTCCTTTAAAATAATGTCTGACTTATCCACATTGGTGGATTCTCCCGTCAGAGCGCTTTCATTGACCTGAAGCGAATAATTATGCAGAATACGGCCATCTGCAGCAACCATATCTCCTGCCTCCAGAGAAAGAATATCTCCCGGAACGATATCTCTGGAATCAATTTCAATCCGGACATGATCCCGATAGACCTTTGCGCTGGGTGAGGAAAGATTTTTCAGGCTTTCCAGAGACTTTCTTGCTTTGCTGTACTGTACGGTGCCGAGAATGGCATTTAAGATCAGTACTACAATGATAACGGCTGTGCTTTCCGGATTACCGGAAAGGGCTGAGATAACCGCTGCAATGATCAAAATGATCACCAGAAGATCCAAAAACTGTTCGCCAAATACCTGCAGAATACTTTTCTTTTTGCCCTCCTCCAGAATATTGGGGCCGTATTGTTTTAGTCTCTTTGCTGCCTCTGCGCCGGATATTCCCTCCCCGGACGTTTCTTTTGTTTTCATTACCTGTGCTTGTGACATCTGGTACCAGTTTTTCATACAACTTCCTCCATTTTTATCAATTTCTTAAAATAAAATGTACTAAAAAAGACTTTCCATGCAGAATAAAACCTATCAAATGTTTTATTCTGCACGAAAAGTCTCATAACCGAACAATTGATTCCGTACGGCATGCATCACCAGGTACGAAGTACCGAGATTGTTGACGATACATTAAAATTACTCCCCTTTAATGCGGAACGTGTCATTTTATTAAAAGTAAGGCTATTATAAATGCGAATCCTCGCCCTGTCAAGGTGTTTTTTCCATACTCAGTCCATGAAAAACAGAAGTTAAAAATGTCATTAGTGTATATACGGAACCTACCGCTGCCAAGGCATTTTTGCCAAGGACACGCCCAACGATCAACGTATCTGCAATATTATAAAACTGCTGGAGCAGATTTCCAGCCATCATAGGAAGGGCAAAAAAGAAAAGAGACTTTGAAATACTGCCTCTTGTCAGATCATAATACATATTTATCACCTATAATCATAAAATAATCGATTCAGAAAAATGTTCTCTGCAACCGCGCATTCCTCCTGCACTGGTCTAATATAAATAAAACAGAGATGCCGGTTATACAATAAACTTTTCAGATGAAAATTTCTATTGCACTCTTCCCAGAACAGAGAACGGTTTCATTATAGTACAAATTATAAAAAAATCAATATCTATTGAGATTTTGCCACAGGAAACGTATAATGAAGGACAGGACAAGAACGGTCAACGCTCAGAAATGAGGATTTATATGACAATACAACCAAAATATCAGATTGATACAAAAGAAAATAAACAATTTCTGGAAAACGCCCGAAAGGAGCTGTTATCCTTTGGACATCATTTTCCGTCCCCGGAGGGAAGTTCCTATTATCTTGGAGACGACGGAACACCGTGGAAGGACCGGAATCGTGAGACCTGGATCACAAGCCGTATGGCACATGTCTACTCTCTGGGCTTCTTTTTGGGACATGATGGAAGTAAAGAGCTTGCTGCCGCTGCAATTCACGGACTTCGTACCGAGCTTCACGATAAGAAAAACGGCGGATGGTATGCCGGACTGATGGCAGACGGTGAAATTGTTCCTACGAAGCAGTGTTATGCCCATGCCTTTGTAATCCTGGCGGCTTCTTCCGGTGTGCTGGCAGGAATCGAAGGGGCGAAGGAGCTTTTGGATGAGGCACTTGCCCTTTATGATCTGCGTTTCTGGAATGAATCCGAGGGACTTTCCTGTGATACCTGGAATACGGAATTTACGAAATTGGATGATTACCGCGGACTCAATGCAAATATGCATACGGTAGAAGCATTTCTGGCTGCGGCTGATGTCACCGGCAAGGAAGCATACCGGATCCGCGCCGGACGGATCATTGATCATGTGCTTACCTGGGCGCAGAACAATCAATGGCGTATTCCGGAACACTTTCACAAAGACTGGACTCCGGATCTGGAGTGTAACAAGAACCATCCGGATGACCCTTTTAAGCCGTATGGTGCTACTCCGGGGCATGGAATTGAGTGGGCCCGGCTGATCACGCAGTGGACCCTGTCCACATATAAGGACAGTACGGCTGCCGGAGCTGCACCGTATATATCTGCAGCAAAGGCGTTATATCAGCGAGCCGTTACCGATGCCTGGAACGTCGATGGCGCACCGGGACTGGTATATACGACCGACTGGAATGGCACGCCTGTCGTTCATGACAGAATGCACTGGACGCTGGCGGAAGCAATCAATACCTCTTCCGTTCTCTGGCATATCACCGGAGAGGAATGCTACGCAAAGGATTACGCTTCCTTTATGCAGTATCTGGATGAAGTCGTATGGGATCATGATACCGGCTCCTGGTTTCATCAGCTTGATCAGAATAATCAGCTGCTTGGTACAGTATGGCCCGGAAAATCCGATCTCTACCATGCAGTCCAGGCAACACTGATCCCGTTATATACGCCGGCTCTTTCTATTGCTCCGGCTGTAAAGTACGGGAAAAAATTATAATTTTTATGACTTGGAATCCCAGTATGGTTTCTGGTCTTTATGCGAAAAGCCCTTGAGAGTTTCCTGATAAGACGCCAGTTTTGTCTCGTATTCTTTCCGGGCTTTTTCTTTTAATCTGCCCTCGTTGGTCAGTTCGGAGAGTCTCTGCTCCAAAAGATTTAAAGCTTCATGAGCTGCGTCCTTATAATTGTTGGACAGGTTGGAATCAATCTCTGCCATAATATTTTCTAATTCTTTATTTTTACCAATATCTTTAATAAAATCAAACATAGGTTTCTCCTTCTAATTGTAAAAAATTAAGATCACATTGATGAAATAAATCTCTGTGATCTTAATTTTAAAATAGTGCAGATAAATTTGCAATAATATAATTTTGTTTTCTAACGGCTGATAGAGAACCGTTCCATGATCTGCTGAATAGAAATAGCATTTTGCTCGTTTGTGTGAGCAATGTCTACCAGACTTTCAGAGGTTTGCTTTGTTTGCTCTACCTTGCTTAAAATATCATCTGTATGTACCTCAAGTCCTTCCGGATTACTTTGGACAGTATCAATCTGACAACGAATATCAGAAACAGCTTTAACAAATTCATCAGAGCAGTCATTCATTTCTTTGATAATATTTTGAATTTGAATGATAGATCCGTCGTATTCATTTGTTGCACTGACAAACTGTTCAAATTGCGTTTTCACATCATTTTCTAAAAATTGAATGACATTATCAAAGCATTCCTCTACCAACGTGATATTATGTTTTGTTTCTTCACAAATATCCTGAATAGCGGTAGCTGTCTGACGGGATACATCTGCCAGATTACCAATTTCTCCCGCCACAATACTAAAACCACGTCCAGCCTCTCCTGCTCTGGCAGCCTCAATAGAGGCATTTAGTGAAAGCAAATTTGTCTGATTTGTAATATCAAGAATCTGTTTTGCCATATCGTCAATTTGAGTTAATGACTGCAGCCGGATGATTGCCTGTCGGATTTCCTCATGATTTTCTGCAATTTTTGCACTGGTTGTCTCTAGAGACTTACTTGCAATTGCACGCATTTCAGACACTTGTTCCATAAGTTCATGGCTTTGAGCATTTCCACGTTGAATTTTACTTTCTACCTGTTCAACTACGTCGTTGATTTCTGCAATTCCTTCGTCTACCTGTGCCACGGTTTGATTAATCTGTTCTGCATGCTCTGCAAAATGTTCTGTAACCACTGCATTTTCTCCCACACACCGAATCAATACACCTGAGGAGTCAGTCATTTCTTCAGCAGAAGCGGACATGGATTCGGAACATTGTCCCAGTTTTTGAATGATATCCTCAAAGGAATTACTGAGAGAATCCAGGGCAGTTGCAATCTGACCAATTTCACTCTTTTTATTGATATATTTGCGTAAACGTGGATTTTTTTGAATCTTTAATTCCTTTAATTCCAGTAACGAAGAGGTTACTTCTGCTAACGGCTTTGTACTGATGTGAATGAAAAACCAGGACAGAACTGCGATAATAGCACAAACAAGAAGACAAATATTGCGTAATTCTTTCATGATCTTGTAAACATCAGAATAAAGATCATTTTCTTTTACATTAGATATGACTGCCCAATCATGCTCTGCGTTATACTGATAAGACATAACATAAGAAATTCCTTTTTTATTTTTGTAGTTAAGAATACCTGTTGTATCTTTATTATTAGCATTGATTTTTTTAATTACCTTTTGCATTCCTACATCTTCGACAGCTTTAGTAATCAGAGATTTGTCTTTATTAAAAATATACATTCCTGATGTTACATTAATCATAGAATATTCTGTATTTGTTTTATCTGTTTTCTCAATTTTCTGTAACAGACTTTCCAATTTTTTGCAAAACGGCCCCCCTCCGACATAGCCAAGAATAGATGTGCCATCTGTATCAAAAACGGGACAATACATAGATAATGTCAGCTTCTGCGAAGCGGGAGAAATGATAATACCTGCATCATAAAGTCCCTTTGCAGAGGTCATAGCATCCTGTAACTGTTTTAATGAATCTCCCTTTCGTGTTGTCATTCCCACAACCTTGGGATTGGAATGAGTCACAACATGTGCGTTCCATTTACCAACATAAAGACCTTCCCAATTATCCAGTCCTTTATAATAGCTTTCTGTATATTGCTGTGCTTTTTGCTGCTTTTCCTTATTGCTGATATCCTTCAGATAATCAGCAATAACAGGACTGACACTAAACTCCCGGAGCAGATCTTCCTGATGAGCCACATACTCCCCGATCAGAGTGGTTTGCGAATTTAAGGATGATTTCATACTACTTTGCGCCGATGTTTTCATCAGAGATGTCATACCTGACTGCGTTGTTGCGTATAAAAGAGTAATACTTAAAATGGTAAGTATTGTGATTACGCTAGTCAAAGCAGTTTTCATTTTTAGATTCTTAATCATATATTTGCCTCCAAACAAAAATAAATAATCTAATGATTATAAAATTTTATCATTAATTATTAGATTTTGTCTTTCAAAATAGTGCCATATATTATATAATAATGACATCGGCAACATTTATTATATTTTAAATAATATAACTCTACTAAATTTGGGAGGATAATATGTCTCAAAAATATCAACAGGATCTGACTGTTTTTTTTCAGGCAACACACATACCTTTTTGCATTTTTGATAATACACCACAGGATATATTTCGCTATCCTTTGTATTCGGACCAAAAGTGTTCCAGACATACATTGAAGCAATGTGTGGAAAGATTATCAAACTGTGATTTTCATCAACCTGTTATTATTACATTTTCTTCCTGTATGCTGGCGTTAATCGCATTGGATGAACAAACCAATATTATATTTGGTCCGATTACTTCTGTTCCACTGACTTATCATCAGTTTTATGGTATAAACACCCTTATTGAGGATTTGGATGATCTTCTACACTTGTATAAAATTATTCAATGCAGTCCTATGATGACTCTGGCTCAATTTGCAAGCAGTGTTTCTTTGTTTATAAAGCTCGTTTTTCAGGAAGAAATTTCAACAAAAATGATGATTTATGATAACCATGAGCAGGAAAATAAAATTCCAAAGAATACAGATCGATCACAGCAGGATAAATCTGAAATGTCCATAAGTACACTTTCTACTGTTATTTCCTTTCAAAAAAGTGTGCTTCAAGATATTAAAACCGGAAATTGTCAGGGGATTGAGGAGGCATTTGAAAGCGGAATGCAAATTATCTGCAATAATATAACATTTACATCGTCGGAAGATGTTCAAAGTTTTTTTTATTTTCATGCATTAATCTGTTGTATTGTTATCATAGAACATTATGGGGAACTAAAGAACGTTTACGATGTATTTAAATCCTATACCTCTATGCTGTCTTCCATACGATCAATTTCAGATATGATTGAAATGTGCCGAAAAATTTCTTTAGAATATTGCAAACTTGTGTTATCACGACAGAAAAACAGCTCAAAATCGTCTATCGTAACAAATTCTCTACAATATATTCAGGAACATATTCAGACCAAAATGTCTATTGATGACATTGCACATTATTGCAAAGTGAGTAAACGAACTGTAATGCGTCATTTTTCAAAATATTATGATATGTCTGTATCAGAATATGTTATGAAAGTAAAATTAGAAAAAGGTGCATTTTTACTGGAACATTCCAATATGACTTTTGCTGAAATCAGCAATCAATTAGCTTTTTCTTCACAAAGTCATTTTTCAACTGCATTTAAAAAACGGTACCACTGTACACCTCAGCAGTACCGGAATAAACAATTGCGATAGAGATTAAGCAGATAGCAATATAATGATGCAGTTTTATTAACTTTATGAATCAAATAAAATATTTATCAATTGAATGGAGTGATTGCCGTGATATACAAAATATAACGCAGACTCGCCATCCGGTATCTCTGCATTTCCCCAAAATTCCGTCCACTCCTCTGCATTTTCATCCAATGAAATCTCTCCTACCGGATCGCCTGTTTCTGTCAGACGAATCTCCAGAACCGGTTGCTCAGAGGGCATTCCCGGTCTGCGGATCTGATGATGTCTGTCCGCTTTTTCGGTCACACGTTCATCCAGGCGAAGGGGTCCCTTATATTGGACTTTGTTATCTTCGGTTTCGATCCGTGCCATCACTCCGATCCGGGTAACATTCCGGAAGGAAAAATACTTATAGCCGATCAGGGTTCCCTCGCTGATTTCCGCAATGAAACGCTCCTCTCCCTGATGTGTGACATTAGGAAAGGAAATCTGAAAAATGCTGTTGGAGCCGTGAGGCATATTGCCATTGGTAAGATTGCAGGCAATCACGGAAGGATAGCTGCCCTCTGCCCGCAATGAACCCTGATTCAGACCACAGCTTGTAATCTCTACCTGGGGAATCTGTCCATCCGGAGTAAAGGTGATCCGTTCGGCACACGCCTGACGGCTGTAGTCCGATTTATGGGTCAGACGATGGTAAAAGACATACCAGCTTCCGTTGATCTGTTCGATACTGCCATGGGTTGTACCGGTCATATTTAGTTTATCTGCTTCAGCGCGGCCGTTCATGCCGATATCTCCGTTGGACACAATGGTGCCGCCGAAGGTAAAATCATGGTCCGGATAGTTGCTGACCGCATAACAAAGTTCATGGTTTAGCATAGAAGAATAAATAAAATAATACTTCTCTCCCACTTTTCTCATAGAGCTGGCCTCAAAGAAAGGATGTTCTTCAAAGGAAGTCCCTTTTACCTTATACGGGATCAAATGCTTTGCCGGAGCTTTCAGTGTCTGCATATCCTCTTCCAGCTCCATCACAACCGGTCCCATAATACTTCCCTGCTTTGCCTTAGATAAAATTTCCTCTCTGGATCGGTGAAACATATCCATTTCTGAACGGATATAATCCTCATTTTCATAGAAATCCTTTCGTTCCTCAAAGTCATATTGTGTGCCGCTGTATAAGTAGATTCTGCCATTGTCATTTAACACGGCGGGATCAAAACAGATATGTTCATTATAAGGTGTTCCATCAGGATTGCGAACATAGCCCAGATATTCGTAAGAGCCGGCCGGTGAATCGCAGACAGCGACCTGAATCGGTCCCCAGTAGCCGCCCTGTCCATAATCCCCGGACATACAATAGTAAAGATAGAATCTGCCGTCATTTCCCTGCACCACATCCGGAGCATACATATAATGACGACATTCATAATCGGGATCCTGACCGGCATGATAGATCACGCCCTCTCTGCGCCAGTGAGCCAGATCAGAAACCGGTGCCGAATACACTGTATAATCCAGCATACAAAAGGTCTCACCGCCCTCCTTATCATGGGAACCGAACAAATATACCCGGTCTCCAAAGACGTGAGGTTCTCCGTCCGGAATATATTCCTCTAACGGGAGAAATGGATTATATACCTGATCCTGTGGTTTTATAAACATATGATTCATAACGTGTCCTCTTTTCCGTACAGTAATCTGTTTTTGTATTTTAATATGCTGTTTCAGGTGTAACACGGACTCTTACAGCAAAGCTCTGATTTCTGCCAGCTCATCCTCTGAAAAGTCGAGATTCTTCAGACAGGCGGTATTGGTCCGAATCTGCTCCGGACTGCTGGCTCCGACTAAAACAGTAGTGACCGCTTTATTGGACAGACACCATGCCAGAGCCATCTCCGATAAAGTCTGCCCTCTCTTTGATGCGATATCATTGAGGCAGTTTAGTTTTACCACCAGTTCTTCGCTTAACTGATCACCAAGCCATGTATTACCCTTGCCGATCCGGGAATCCTTTGGAATCCCATGCAAATAACGATCTGTCAGAAATCCCTGGGATAAAGGTGAAAATACAGCCAGACCAATGCCATTTTCAAAGGCATAATCATCAAGCCCGTCCTCTTCAATCCAGCGGTTTAACATGGAATAAGACGGCTGATTGATAATAAAAGGAGTTTTCAGCTCGGTAAGAAGCTGCTGCATTTTTGCTGTCTGTTCCCGATTGTAATTGGAAATACCCACATACAGAGCCTTTCCCTGACGCACTACCTGATCCAGTGCCGATGCAGTTTCCTCTAACGGCGTATCCGGATCATAAACGTGGTGATAGAAAATATCCACATAATCCAATTTCATACGTTTTAAACTCTGATCCAGAGATGCGATCAGATACTTTCTGGAACCGTTACGGTCCCCAAAGGGTCCATCCCACATTTCATAACCGGCTTTGGTAGAAATACACATTTCATCCCGAAACGGACGCATACCACGGTCCAGAATTCTGCCAAAGTTTTCCTCCGCACTGCCGTTATAGGGATTGCCATAATTATTTGCAAGATCAAAATGATTGATGCCAAGGTCAAATGCCGTATGAACCATTTCTTCCATATTGGCAAAGTCTGACTGGTATCCGAAATTCTGCCAGAAACCCAATGAGATTTTTGGCAGTCTCAAACCGCTTTTACCACAGTGGGTGTAAATCATTTTTTCATATCTGTTTTCGTCCGGTGTGTACATAATTATCCTCATTTCTGTTTTTAACAAAGAAGCCGAGAGAAATCGGTACAAGCAAAGTCTCTCTTCTTTTTTGAAATTTATTTTTCTGCTTTATTCCTGATACGTCTTTACAAATTCTGCCACAAGCTTTGCACAATGATATGCTGCCTGTTTTTCAAAGGTTGGATAATCCATTTGTGCAGAATGATCTGCCTTATCTGAAATGGCGCGGATAATAACAAACGGCAGGTTATTAAGATACGCTGCCTGAGCGATCGCTGCGCCCTCCATCTCGGCACAGTCCCCATGAAAGGTGTCGATCAGATGTTTTCTGACGGCCTGCTCTGCAATAAACTGATCACCGCTGACCACCAGTCCTTCCATTACCTGAATATCCTGATTAACTCTTTCGCAGGATGCAATCGCTCCCTGCTTCATTTTGTCGTCTGCCGGGAAGGAAAGCGTGTCCAGACCGGGAACCTGTCCCGGAGCATATCCCAGGGGTTCTACATTCATGTCATGCTGCAATGCCGCATTGGAAATTAAAATATCTCCGATATCCAGCTTGTCATTTAAGCCGCCGGCCACTCCGGTATTGATCACATGAGTGACTTCAAAAAGATCATGTAAGATCTGTACGCACATTGCGGCATTTACCTTTCCTACACCACACTGTACCACAACTACGGATGTCTGTTCCAGCATTCCGTCGAAAAACTTCATCCCGGCCACTTCCCGGCAGGTCACTTGTGTCAGCTCCTGCTTTAATGTGGCCACCTCCAGTTCCATGGCTCCAATAATTCCTATTTTCACGATATTTCCCCTTTCTTTTAGTCCGGATAAACAAGTCTGCTGTCATCAATATGATATAATACCTGATCCAGATATTTCTTTGCGAGATAATTTGCCATCCCCAGATTCATATCCAGATAATTACCACAGTCCTTCGGACTTGCTCCCGGCACTTCATCCTTAAAATCGCGGATAAACTCAAACATCTCAATCATTAAAGGAACGATATCCTTTGAAGCATAATCTCCTGCTAACAGAAGGTAGAAGCCTGTCCGGCATCCCATAGGACCGAAATAAATCGTTTTATCCCCGTAAACAGCGTGATTTCTCAAAAAGGTAGCTGCCAGATGCTCTATGGTATGCATCTCTGCCGTATTCATAACCGGTTCCTCATTTGGAGAAGTCATGCGCAGATCAAAAGTTGTAATAATCTGGTCTCCCACCGGGTCCTTGCGGGAAACGTAAACACCCTGCTGCAATTTTATATGATCAATAGTAAAGCTTGTTATTTTTTTCATAATAATAGTTCCTTTCATAAATGTAATTTATTGCCCCATTCCTATTTAAACCGGCAAGTATATCCATAGTATATACTTGCCGGCTTGATTGTGCAATCCTATTCTGATTTTTAACCAGCAAAGGAGATATGCCGTTCACGCCATATATGAACCGTTCGCGCAAAAAATCGCATTTTTCACAGTTATCCTATACAATATATTGTAAGAAACTATATTTTCTGGGATGAAAAGTTTCAATACAATAATGCAATTCGAAAATCATATAGAAAGAAGGGAATCTTATGAAAAAACAATCCAAAATACTTAGTATTTTGCTGGCAGCAAGCCTGACTTTTGGAAGTATCTCACTGCCATCCGATCCGCCCTCACCGGCATCCGGAGCATCTGATCCGGTTCAAACGGACTCCATTACAATAACACCGGACCCGTCTCTTGCTCCTGCAGATGCCCGCAAGGATCTGGCGAACATATTCTTTCAGACACATTCACAGGGAGGAACGGCTACAGACAATATATCAAAAAATAATTATGCTGTATATGGCCAGGCAGTCAATTCTTTTATTGAGGAAGAGAAGGATGGCAGTTTCTTACGAATTGAGCATATTGACTCTGCGATTATTGTAGAAAAGTATGATCCGGAGTTAAAAAAAGCGGAACCTGTCACAAAGCTTACGCTTCCACTCCCGAAATATGGTGGCTATTTTACGGGGGCAAACGCCCGTTATCTGGTTTGTGGTCAGGATAATCCGAATGACTCCGATGAAAAAGAGGTTGTTCGTATTATCAAATACGATAACGACTGGAACGAGCTGAATCACCTTTCAATCTATGGTTCTAATACATATGAGCCCTTCGAGGCAGGAAGTCTTCAGATGACAGAAATGAACGGAACTCTTTATATTCACGCCTGTCACACTATGTATGCAACAGACAAAGGGGTACATCATCAGGCCAATATGAGCTTTGCCGTAAACGAAGAAACCATGGAGCTTATCACAAAGAATACTACTGTATCCGCCGGGCACGGATATGTCAGTCACTCCTTCTGCCAGCGTATTGCACAGGACGGAACGGATATTTATCTGCTGGATCACGGTGATGCATATCCCCGGAGTATTTATCTGCAAAAGATTGATGCAAAACTGAAAAAAGTATCAAACGCCCTGGATATTATAGCGTTTGACGGAGCAACAGGGAACAATAATACGGGAGGATCCATCGGTGGTGTAGAGGTGATCGGTGACAATATATTTACTGCCGGTAACTGCACAGAGCAATTTGGGGAATTATATAATCCTTCCACGTATCGTCGGAATCTCTGGGTATCTGTAGTAGATAAAAATATGGAGACATCACAGAAGCTTATCTGGCTGACAGAGCATGAAAATACCGGAAATTGGAATGCAAGAACACCGTATCTGATCCCGGCATCCGACGGTAGCTGTTATGTGATGTGGGAGGATGTAAATGAAGAAAAGGAACAGCTTGGAACCACCGGTGGATTTTTTCGTTATAATTTAATATACGGTCTTACTAAAATTGCCAAGATTAAGCCGGATGGCACAATTGACGGAAACATTCATTCTATTTATGGCAGATTATCTGACTGCAAGCCTGTGATCACCTCCGATCAGAAGCTGGTATGGTATACAACGGAGAACAATTCTCCTTTGTTTTATACCCTTGACCTGAATCAGTTAGATTCCTATGAATTTAATGGTTTTGCAGATATCCGCAAATGTACGGTCACGTTAGCATCCGATTCCTATACTTACGACAGCAATGTAAAGCCGGGAGCAGCCTCCGGACCAGCTATCGTAAGTATTTCCTATGGCGATTACCAGTTACAAAAAGGCATCGATTATGATATGTACTATAGTAATAACTCCAAGGCGGGAACCGGTTATGTGAATATCACACCAAAAGGAATTTTCGCAGATCCTACGGAGACAACTCACGAAAAACTAAGAATTCCATTCCAGGTAATCTATCCTGCAGATACTCCGGAACCAACTTTAGAACCGACTTTGAGTCCCACTTTGAAGCCAACTTCAAAACCAGCATCAGAGCCGTCAACGACACCAACTTCCCCGGAAACACCGACACCGGAAAAAACACCATATCAGGAGCCATCATGGTTTCAATCACCGTCTCCGGGAGTAACACAGACACCATTCCATGAGCAGCCGACTGTTTCACAAAAACCATCGGTTTCCAAAAGTCCGTCTGCCACTCCGGGAACCGCTGCAACCCAAAAGCCGTCTGTCAAAACGACAACAGCTCCAACAAAGACAGCTATTCCATCTAAGAATCACAACCAAAATAGGACTGCATCCCAGACGAAACCGTCTAAAGTAAAAAATGTCAAGGTCAGCAATCTGACAGGACAGAAACTACAGATCACCTGGATGCTGCAATCAGATGTAAACGGCTATCAGATACAATATGCACAGAACAAAAAATTTACCAAGAATAAAAAGACTTCTTCTGCCAGACGGTATCGTCCGTATAAGATCATTTCCGGTCTCTCAAAAAATAAAACGTATTATATCCGTATACGTTCCTATCGCCGGCAGGATTTCGGAAAACTGTATGGAAAATGGAGTAAAACTGTAAAGTGTAAGATTAAAAAATAAATACCAGAAAGAAGGGATTTCATTGAAAAAAATAAAAATATTAAGTATTCTGCTGGCATCAAGCCTGACTCTGGGAAGCGGTCTTCTGCCATCGTATTCTCCTTTGATGGCGGCAGAAAAGGATCAGACCCAGACAGCACCAATTACAGTTACACCAGATCCGGCACTTGGTGCGGCCGATACCCAAAAGGATCTGCCCCAGCGATTCTTTCAGACGCAGTCGGAAGGAGGAACCGTATCCCAAAATATATCTAAAAATAATTATAAGACATGGGGAAATGCGGTGAATTCTTTTATAGAAGAAAATGAGGATGGCAGTTTCCTGCGGATTGAACAGATAGATTCTGAGCTTATTGTAGAAAAATATGACTCAGACTTTAAAAAGGCAGAATTAGTTACAAAGGTGTCTCTTCCCCTTCCAATCTATGGTGGTTATTTCACCGGAGAAAATGCCCGTTTTCTGGTTTGTGGCGAGAGCAATCCGGAAGAATCTAATGAAAAAGAGGTTGTTCGTATTATCAAATATGATAATAACTGGAATGAGCTGGATCATGTTTCTGTTTATGGTGCCAACACATATAAGCCTTTTAGATCAGGAATTCTCCAGATGACAGAAATGAACGGGATCCTTTATATTACCGGATGTCATACCATGTATGCAACAGATGATGGGGTACATCATCAGGCAAGTATGAATTTTGCAGTAAATGAAGAAAATATGGAGCTGATCACACAAAACACAGAAATAGGTTGCCATGGTTTTGTCAGCCACTCTTTTCGCCAGTGTATTGCACAGGACGGAACAGACATTTATCTGTTTGATCATGGCGATGCAAATCCACGTTCTGCCTATCTGCAAAAAATTGATGCGAAGCTGAAAAAGGTCTCTAAGGATTTGCACGTTTTTAAATTTGACGGAAAAATAGGAGCCAATGAAACAGGAGTATCCATCGGAGGTATCGAGATTGTCGGTGATAATATATTTACTGCCGGCAACAGTGTCGAACAATTTGGCGAAGTATATGATCCGTCCACATACAAACGGAATCTCTGGGTATCCGTTATAGATAAAAAGATGGAAAATCAGATATTTGTCTGGTTAACAGACCATGAAAATCTTGGCGAATGGAGTGCAAGAACTCCATATCTGATCCCGGCACCGGATGGCAGCTGCTATGTAATGTGGGAGGATGTGGTTGAGATTCCAAAAAGCATCAATGGAATTTATTATTACGATGTAAAACAATTTTTTACGAAAATCGCAAAGGTTAAGCCGGATGGAACAATAGATGGTGAGATTCATACCATTTACGGCAGATTATCTGACTGTAAGCCGATCGTCACCTCTGATCAGAAGCTGGTATGGTACACAACAGAAAAGGCTTCTCCACTCTTCTATTCCCTTGACCTGAATCAGCTTTCCCCTTATGAATTTACAGGCTATGGTAACATTGAAAAGTGCAGCGTTACGATATCTGCTGTTTCCTACAATTTTTATGATCCGAGTGATAATAAAACCCATACAGGTCCGGAGGTCTTATCAGTTAATTATGGTGATCTGAAATTAACAGAAGGTGTTGATTATAATGTGTCATATAGTGACAATGTAGATATGGGTACCGGATATATACAGATTACCGGTAAAGGATTTTTTAAGGATCCGGCCACAGATGCAGCGGATAAAATACTTCGTATACCATATCAGATAAAATATCCAACGGAACCAGAAGATACCGAGGAACCAACAGGTACTCCATATCAGGAACCATCATGGTTGGTTACCGGCACTCCTGCCACCACCAGAAAGCCATCAGCGACAAAGAAGCCGGAAACCTCATTATCTCCTGCTGCTACCCAGAAACCGGCTGCCCCGACAGCACCGAAAAAGACATCATATCCAAAAAGAACTGCCAAGCCAGCCTCTTCCTCTGCTCCTGTGGCACCGGAAAAGCTGACAAATATCAGCCTTGTTAATCTCAAAGGAAAGAAAATGATGATCACCTGGACGAAGCAGGATAACATATCCGGTTATCAGCTCCAGTACGCAATGAATAAGAAATTTACTCTAAAAAAGAAAACTCTTTCCTGCAGCAAATACCGCTCCATGAAATTAGTATCCGGCTTAAAGAAAAATAAAACCTATTATGTCCGGATGCGTGCTTACGTTCAAACGGACAGCGGTAATTTATACGGTAAATGGAGCAAAAAGATGAAATGTAAGATCAGGAAATAAAAAGAGTGGTATCACCAAAGAACAACAGAGGAGAAAAAGGGTCTGTACAATAATATGTACAGACCCTCTTCTGCTTTATGCATATAAAAAATAAATCACGGCGGCTGCAGCGATCACTTCCAGAATAAAAATCGACGGCACACCAATATAAAACTTCGGCTTGTATGTCTTATGATGAAAAAAGTGCATACCGCCATAAGCACCGAAAACGCCAAAAACAGCGGCAAGCATTAAGGTATGCTCCGGTATACGCCAACGATGATGAGAGGCCTTCCACTTATCCAGGCCATAAATAAGAAATACAATCCCGTTGATCAGGAGATACAGAATAATCCATTGGTAGTCCATATCGCAGTCTCCTTACATATCAGTTTTAGTAAATAACAATTATATCCTTATTTTACCTGCTTTTTTTCCATATGTAAACCTTTTGCCAGACGGTATGCCATATAACCGCACAGACAGCCGAGCAGGGCGCCGCCCAGAATATCCGTCGGGTAATGAACATACAGATACATTCTGGAAAATGCAATCAGCACTGCCGGAATCAGGGCAAGCTTCCAAAGAAGCTTTTCTCCTGAGAAATAAAGGGCAGCTACTGCTGCAAAAGAGACCGCTGTATGTCCGGATGGAAAAGAATAATCTTTTGGTCTGGCGATCAAAAGCTGTATGGCAGTATTGACATCACATGGGCGGACACGGCAAAACAAATGCTTTAACAGTCCATTGCATAAAAGTACCTCCAGTCCGATAGCGATAAAAAGGATCAGGCCGGCTCTGACCTTAGACGGTTTTAATAGAAGTAAAAGCCCCAGCGACAACCAGAAGACACCACCGTTACCAAGACGGGTGATGCCACACATAATGGTATCCAGAGCCGGTGTATGTATGGTCTGGATTGCATTTAACAGATCTAATTCGATACCCATAATAATCTCCTTCTTTCTTTTCCTCAGTATAACACAAAACCTCCCTTCTTTTGAGTATCCTATATTTTATTTTTCTGACGGTCGGTCACATATAACATTCCCGGAAGCACCAGAAATACACTGATCCTCGGCACCGTGTCGTTAATATCCTCTTCTTTGATCGTAATGGTATATAATGCCGTTTTGTCTTTATAATACTCTTCTACTGTTTCGGTATCCAGCATAGACAGTGGCATATCCATGGGGTTCTGGTCGTCAAGCCATGTCACTTCTCCCACGCCTTTGTCTCCGGTAAATTCCTCGTGCATTTTATCCAGAGATACGGTAGAAAGTGACTCCGGTGGCAGATAATCATTCATATCATAATTAACAGATACCTCCTGTCTTCCCACAGCTCCTGCCAGTGCTACGATAATAAACAAGACAATGATGGGAATTCGAAGACGGATCACCTGTTCAAAAAATTTCTCTTTCACAATATCACCTCACAAAATAAAGGAAACATTATCATAAAAGCGGAACGGGAAGATCACATGTTTTTCTTAAATTTTTATAAGCTGATGCATAAGCGTAACCAATAATATGATCCTCCTTCTGTGCCACCAGATAAGGATATTTCTCCAAAGTATGGCGTATTCTGTCCTGAAAATCGAACAGTGCCGGCACATCATATTCATATGTGATGGCTGTATGCTCCACATAATATCCATAGATATCTAATCAGTTTTTCGTAAGTCCCACCGGCTTATTGATACAATCTGCAATTGCCTGTACGAAAGTACGTGTTATAGTTGTCTTTTTCATGGTGGTCACCTTTCTGTCAAAAATCAAATGTCAATGGGTCAAAGCTGGTGCGTTTTTCCTGCCTTAACTGATCTAACGCATTCCTGTCCTCTGCTTTCAGCGAAAAATCAAAGATATCTATGTTTTCCCGTAAACGATCCGGATTTTTTGATTTTGGAATCGGTATGATTCCATGTTGTATAGTCCATCGAAGTAAGATCTGTGCCGGAGTCTTTTGATATTTTTCTGCAATGGACAGTATCGTTTCTCCAAAACTTCCCCGTTGCAGCGGAGCCCAGGCCATCACCTGAATCTGATGCTCCTTACAATAGGAAACCAGTTCCGGCTGATGGAACAATGGACTGTATTCTATCTGGTTGATCATCGGCTGGATCCGGCAATGCTCCATCAGATACTGCAACTGGCCAATCTCAAAATTGCATACACCGATGCTTTTCACAAGACCCGACTCATATGCTTCCTCCATTGCTTTCCATGTGCTTATGGTCCGCTCTTTATTTTGTCCCGGCCAATGTACCAGAAATGCATCTAAATAAGAAGTCTGAAGCTTCTCCAGCGTAATCTTAAGGCTTTCCAATGTCTGGTCATACCATTGATTTCCGTTATCCACCTTACTGACCAGAAAGATATCTTCTCGTGGAATGTCATTTTCTTTCAGCGCTGTTCCAAGTGCCGCTTCATTTCCGTACATCTGAGCCGTGTCAAACAGACGGTATCCGTTTTCATACGCGGCTTTGACCGCCTGATTCATCTCCAGCCCCGCCTGCATCTTGTATACGCCAAGACCGATTGGTGGCATTTTTATATTATTCGCTAATGTTATGTCTTTCAATTTCAACATCCTCTCTCTTTTTTATAAGAAATCCAGATAAAATTATATCATTTCTATGGGAAAAATCAATTTTCTCATAAAAATAACCTCAATAAGATAAAGATTCTTATCGAGGTTATAACAAAAAAGATACGAATTTTTATAAAAATCCCCTTTTTCTATATATGTTATATCAGTCTAATTCCAAAGCACACTCTGCTTCTGACTGTTTTTCCCGAAAAATTGTCCGGAATACCAGACGTACAAATGGTCCGCAATAAAACATCTGGTAACAGATCGCCATAGGAAAGTTCATAGCCCAGGTCTGAATCCATGTTCCGAAAGATTGATTCTCCTTAAATAAAATCGTAGCGATCAGACTCATCACCGGACACATAATACAGCAAATACAAATAGAAATTGCATAGGTAATAAACTGTGGTCTGTCATCCGGTCTCATCACAGAGAATGCAAGACCTCTGGCAATCCTTCCGACCACAAAAAACTCTAAAACAAATGCGATGGGTACCATAACCGGCAATTCATGAAGGGCAAGAAGAAATGTCTGGCCGGTCACGCCTCCCGTGTTTAACGCTACGTTGTAAACGACCATTCCATAAACCATCACTGTCGCCATAATAATTGTAAATACAACATCCTGAAATTTGTTTTTTGGCATAAAAAATCCTCCTTATGATAACTGATTTTGACGTGTTGTTCGTTATCATCCCGGAGGATTGTGCGTTTCCAATTTCAACCTTATTTACTTAGCGAAGCGATTATATCACAATTCATTTTGAAATGCAATGAATTTTTATAACTTTAACAGCATTTGAACATTGTAATATGTATTTGCAACGAACAGATGTACTTATCCACCTGATAGAGGGCGGAGGAAATGGGGGCAAATATGTATACTATCTACGAAGTAAAGAACGGCGTGCGTACGTCGTGGGCGGACTGCGACATATTAACATATGCAATGCAGATCTGCAACGCTATCAGCCAGTTGAACCATTGTCATATGATCGCGGTCAATGAATGTGACACTTTAGTGATGTATGATGTTGGATCTCAATATGATCCTGATGAAAGGCTGGTGATCATATGATCTGCTTCGATAACAGTTATGAGAATAACTTGGCGGCCAGATTAAAGGCAGCATATGATCGACACAGCTCCATCACGGTATCAGAAGTAAACCAATTGTTCAAAGATCAAATGATCCAGACGGATCTTGTCGGCTTCTGGTCATTAACTCAAGAGCGATAATGACGAAAGGCTGGTGATCATATGATAATAAGCAATGCAGAGGCATTGAATCAGTACATAAAAGAATTATTTGATTATTGGGACGGGAAAAACGATAATTTTGAGCCTGTTCCAATACCGAAAGAAATCGATGATGAAATGCAAAAAGATTCATTCTGATTATGGTGACAACCCCCAGTAAGTAACACTGGATGGGATCACATACAATTAAATAACGCCCCCGCACGGCGACGGGGGTTGAAAGAAAAGCTAGGAGGTAGCTATTATGAATATTGAAACTAAATTTAACGCTATGTGCGTAGGTAAGAACGAAAGTAAAACAAGTGACGGAAAGACCACATTTTACACTTTGGCAATCGTCCAGAACGGACAGGCTGGAAATATCGCCTGTAGCCAGGACGTATTCGACCGGGTGCTGACATCTGGTCAGTCGATTGAAACATATGACTTCACCGGAGTATATCGGGACGGTCAATATAAGGGGTTTCGAATCGTTGGAGCTAGTGAAGCTGGTTCTCTCATTGGTGGCAGTGCTCCCCAAAGTACATCATCTACCGGAAAAGGTAAATAAGTCACTGATGTTAGGATATACAGGGACTGATAACCCTGTCAACCATAATCGTGATCTTCTATTATGGTTGACAGGGAGCGAGATCCCAACAATGGGTAAGCGTACGAATGGACGGTTTTCTTCCATTCGTGCCTTATCTGTAAACAGGCATCTGCGGACTGCCGGGAAGAAACAGGTGGCAGCCAGCAAAGTGAATGGAACTATGCGCCTCGTTCACGATCCGCAGCGAAGTAATAATGCCTGTATGTCTTAATGAAAAAATGGTTGAACGAAATCAGCGAAAACGCTTTTTCATTTAGAGATACAAGCATTATTACAAGTGTCCGCCGGAGCGGGAAGCGATGGTTTAGGGCGCAAGAGGAGGAAAAGTCATGAAAGTAACAACAGGCTCAGCGATCTGTATCGCCAGCACTGCCGACTATAACATGTTCTTTTACCATCAAAGCATATGTTGCTTTCTTGGTATATTGGTAGGTGTAGTATTAGGAGCATTCTTCTGGGGGTTAGTATATGATCGAATCAGTTAGTTATATAGATGCTTGTAAGCCTTTCATCATGGGTATCGGTGGCGGTTTTCTTATCGCTACCCTCCCGGCTTTGATAGGTTTCACAATAAATAAGCTTTACAAATTGCTGCAGAAGTGAGAGGCTGCAGTGAAAGAAAGGGGGTAATGATATGCCAGCAGTATACGGAGCCGAAGCGTCTACAGTAGTAAGCGCACTGACCGCAGCACTGACCACTACCGCTACAGAATGTAAGGACGCTATCGCAGCAGTTCTTCCGGTAGCACTTCCAGTAATGGGAGCAATCGTAGTAGTCGGAATCGGTATCAAGATCTTCAAGAAGGTAACGGGCAAATAGTCAGGAGCCGGAGAGATCAAATCGCCAAGAAACAAGAGGGGTCTACCTACAGGTTCGGGGCGATCCCTCTTTTTTGATAGATAGAAAGAAAAGAAAGGAGAAAAACGTGAGAAGAAAAAGAACGAAACAGCTCATAGCAATCCTGCTTGCAGTAACAATGATCATGCTGGCTGCCGCTAAGCCATATCAAGAAGCGAGGGCTACTGGGCTAGAAGGAGCTGCAGGCGCTGCTGTTGGGTTGGGATCATTAACGCCACATGGTAGATTGGCGCTCATGTTTACAATGGTTGGTCTAGGGCTTTTTATAACTATAGTACCGGGTCAATTTGAACATGGAAAAAACGAGGAATTAAAGAAATTCTACGATGAAGCTGGAAAAAAAATGAAAGAGGATTTCGTCAACTACTCCACCCAGGCGTTAAACAACAACGTCTCCGCAGCAGAGCAGCAAAGAGATAATGCAGCACATGCCAGATCTGTTATAGAGGACTTTTTAGAATCTGCTTCGGCAGGTGTCATAGATACCACTTCTGAAGCCTGGCAGTGGGCCAAGGACTTCGTCAGTGATATTAAAAATGCCCTGGGTGGTGGATCATCTGAGGGCAATCTGATCATAGGGCAAGACCTTAGCGGAACATATGACAATGTTCTCACATTCACCGATAAAAGAGGAAAAGTAACTAATGAAAGTTGTTCCCTCGAAGTCAAAGGGCTGGACGTTAGCCAGATGACAAGCAACGACTGCTTCCTTGCATTTAAGGTTTACGAAAATGCAGCGGTAGTAGATATCACGATTGCCGAAATAGTAGGTGGAGCCGTTAGAGAGTTAAGGAATGGGCAATATAGTCATTCTTTGCTTAATAATGCAACCTATAGATGGATTCTTGCGGATGGAAGTGCAACTGCTTGGAAAGGTCTTCCGGACAGAAATGCATTGGGACTTTTGCGCCACAATTTATATAGTGGGGTGGCTACTGCTTATGGTTTGCCTCTGATAACAGCGGCAGCACCTTCTGGCACAACCGATGTGCCAGGTGTATCCAATGTAAATGACTATATCTCCATTGGATCAGATCTACCATATACCCGCCCTGAGGGTGCATGGGATATCTGTGATCCCAACGGAAAGCAAGGTCAGGTCTCTATCGGTAATGATATACCTGGCAAGATGGGCTATGATGATTGGTATGACCTGCTGGGCGGGATCAATGCTGGACATTCTACCTGGGAAGATGTAGCCAATGCCTCGGACGTGATTCATATCGGATCAGATACCGACAGCCCTTATAGCCGGGATGATGCAGGTGCTTGGGATGCTTACCTAGACGGAACCATTATAGGATATGACGTAGATGCGGAGGGCAACATAACTATAACGATGGAAGGCGGCAGAGTGATCACGATTCCGCAGGAGTATGCGGACGGCATTACATGGACAAATGAACAGGATCAGGCGCAGGAGCTTGATAAAGATACCGTGTTGCCGGTATCTGGAACATTAGCATACCCGTTGCCGGCTGCCATTGAAAACAATCCTACTGCCGATCCGGATCCCGGTGGCGGTGGTGGAGGAAGTGTAACCGTGGATCCAGATGTAAGTGACTACACACTTGACTTTCGTAAGCTCTTTCCCTTCTGCATCCCTTTCGATATATACAAAGCGGTCAAGTTACTGGATGCTACCCCTATTGCTCCGGTGGTTCATTACAAGTTTTACTATACAAAAAGTAAGACCTATACCATTGACCTGAATCTTAATAAATTTAATACAGTGGCTGCCATACTCCGCCGGATGGAGTGCCTGTTATTTATAATCGGCTTGGCAACTGCAACCAGACGAGTGTATATAAGGGGGTGATCATATGTTGGAATGGTTTCTGGAGATCATCAAGAAGTTTGGAGCTATAATCCTTTCAGTGCTTCCAACGTCTCCTTTTGACAAGTATCTGGATCAGCTAAACAACTTGGACTATCTCGGATATCTTAACTGGTTTATCCCGGTAGCTGATTTGGTCAAGATCTTGCTGACCTGGACGGCTGCCGTAGGTGTCTTTTACATCTATAGCATCATAATGCGCTGGGTCAAGATGATTGGCGATTGATTGTTGTTATTATGTCTGATATACTACTCCTATAAAAGGAGGATGTTATTATGACAAGTAAACAAGTTTGTATTTATATTTGTGGCTTTGGTGTACTATGTGGCGTAGCGGAGTATTTGCCGACCAAGCTAGGATTGGCAAGGTCAATCCTTATTTATCTTATTCTTTTTGCTGTCTTTAGTCTTGGGTATGTTGTAGCTTACAAATACCGGAGAAAAAAGAAGCTGGAGGATAAAGATAATGAGTAATAATAATACTGAACTTCCGTGGTGGGCTGTCCTGCTTATCATTATAGCAGCTTTAATTACAGCAAAATATTTGTTTCGCCTTGACCGCTTGTACTTCTTAACGAGCTGGCTTGGTGCGAATGGAGGAATTAAATATTGATATACTTATACTCCGGTACTCCCGGCAGTGGAAAGTCACTACATACAGCGGACAAGCTCTACTGGCGGCTTCGTGCTGGGAAACCTGTCATAGCTAATTTCGCTTTCAGGTGGCAGGACTGCGGAAAGAATCCGCATTATTTATACATTAACAATATGGACCTGACGCCAGAGCGTTTGATCAACTTCTCCAGGAATTGGTTTAGCTGCCATAAATTTCATGAGGGCGCAATAACACTTGTGATTGACGAATCGCAGATATTGTTTAATTCCCGTGATTGGAACGCAGCCGGCAGGGGTGACTGGCTTTCATTCTTTACGCAGCACCGCAAATATGGCTATGACGTAATTCTGGTAGCGCAGTTTGACAAGATGCTTGACCGCCAGATCCGGGCATTGATCGAATACGAATGCGTCCATCGGAAGGTATCCAATTTTGGCATATGGGGCAAGATATTCTCTCTCTTCGCCGGAGGGAAGCTCTTTGTGTGCGTGAAGGTCTGGTACCCCATGAAAGAGAAAGTCGGAAGTGAATTTTTCCGGGCGAAAAAGAAATACTATCAGCTCTATGACAGCTATGCCGATTTCGGTGCCTGACAGCACTAGGCGGGTGCTGTCTATGTGGCGTGCGAGTGCCCGGAGCGGGACTCATAGACAGTCCCCGGCAATGTGCAGCGAGGTGATTGAAATTGACAATAGACGAAATATTTGCGGAGCGTTTTGGAATCACTCCGGAGGGATACTACCGCCAGCAGCTCCGGAAAGGAGCTGACGCTACAGCCGCTTTTCTGGAAATCAACCGGAAGGTAAATGATATCTGGGAATGTGAGAAAAACGGTGGGTTCTATCCAGTAAATGAATCTGATCTACCAGAGGGCTTTATATAATATATATAATATAAATATAGCATACTTGACAGTAGCAACACGTTAGCGAATTTTCCCAAAATGTCTCGTCAGGTCAGGAGGTTGAAAATGGGAGCATATAACTACAAAGTCAGTGAGTACGCTCACGGCACGAAAATAATAAACTATTCCAAACCAATTTACACGGATCAGAAAAAGAAAAAACGATCTCAATTATCCGATGCAGAACGGACGCCGGAAATGGCAAGGCATTCTTTGCAAACCTCATTAAACCGAACGAAAAATACAATCTATGAATTATCTAAATCGAACAACTGGGAATACTTCATTACATTCACATTTGATCCAAAGAAATACGATTCCACTGATTACGATATCGTAACTGCTCTACTCAAAAGATTTATTGACCGCACGCGAAAAGCACGTGCGCAGGATCTCATATATATGATCGTGCCGGAATTCCACGCCGATGGAAGAAAGTATCACTTTCACGGACTTCTGGCAAACACTGGAAGCATGAAGATGATACCATCCGGCAAGCTGGATAACGATGGTAATGATATCTATAACATCCCTGCTTGGAATTACGGTTTCTCCACGGCTACAAAAATAAAAGATACCGTTAGGGCGTCTGCATATATTACAAAATACATAACAAAGGAATGTGTGCAGCACACGAAATACAAGAAGCGATATTATGCAAGTCGGAACATTAAGCGTCCCGAAATCACTTATATCAATTCCGCTGCTACTCTGGAGGAAGTCATTGCCACCTATTCCCCCAACACAATCAAATCTATGGAAATGGGCGGTGCTTTAAACCGTGTCACATATATGGAAATTGACGATTGATTTATATAATAAACTTATAGTAAAATACCCTTAAAGATGATACTTTGGGGGTATTTTTTATGGGAAAATATATAACAGAAACGCAGCGTTATCAACTTGAGATTATGCTGCAAGATAAGATCCCGGTCAAACAGATAGCGGAGCGACTGGGAAAATGTGTATCAACAATCTACAATGAAATCAAACGGGGAACAGTGGAGCTTCTTTCCTCGGAGCTGATACCATATAAGGTGTACAAAGCTGACTATGCGCACCGGGATTATCTGGAGAAGCAGACAGCAAAGGGCGCAGATTTTAAGATAGGGAATGACTTTGAATTAGTGGAATTTATCGAAAATAAAATAATCAATGAAAAATGGTCGCCGGAAACTGTGATCGGATATATTAACACTCATCCGGATCTCAACTTTCAAACAGAAATCTGCTTCAAAACTCTTTATAATTATATCCATGCTGGGCTCTTTTTGAACGTCAGGGAGTCAGATCTTAAACACTATCACAAAAAGAAACAGAAACAAGGGAAAGAAATTGCGCTGCATAATCTCCGGGGAAAATCCATCACGGAGCGACCAGAAGAGATAAAAGACCGGGAGGAATTCGGACATTGGGAGATGGACACAGTCATCGGGCAGCGAGACAAGAAAAACTGTCTGCTGGTTCTTTCCGAACGAAAGACCAGAACGGAGATTATCCGGAAAATCAAATCAAAATCACAAGATGCGGTGAAGGCTGCTCTAGATCTACTTGAAAAGGATCTCGGATCAGATCAATTCCGGGCACGGTTTAAGTCGATTACCACAGACAATGGCGTCGAATTTTTGGATGCTGGAAAAATTGAAACATCTATCAACGGCGGAAAACGAACCACCAGTTATTATTGTCATCCTTATTCAAGCTGGGAACGTGGAACAAATGAGAATATCAATAAAATGATTCGCCGTTGGATACCGAAGGGCGCAGATATAACACTCTATACAGATCAGCAGATCGCATATATTGAGCATTGGATAAATGCTTTTCCCCGGAAAATCTTTGGATTCCGGTCAAGCCGGGACATGCTCCGGGTGGAGCTTCAGCACTAACTTAAAATAATAGAATATTAAAACAAGCCATAGGATACCTATGGCTCATTGTCGTGTTCTGTTGTGCAATATTAACAAGAAATCCGGTTGCCAGGATGGCGGTTTTTTGTCTATATCTAACAAAGATTTAGTTACTTTCCATTTTTCTCTTGCAATTTACCAACTTTAACAGCATTTGATTCCTATATTCTTACAGGCATCATATAAAGCAGATAACCCTGTCTCTTCAAAATCAAGATGCTGCTCATATTCCTGATCGGCAGACTCAAAGATCAGACTGCTTTTCCCGCGGCTTTTGATCTTGAGCTGATATTTTCCCTTTTCGGTGTATATCCGGTTGATCAGCATGACTTTGCGGACTTCAGTGATATCGGATATATTTCTGATATATTGTCTGCCATTTATGGTGATTTCCAGCTTTTTCTGTGAAAACATAATCTCCGCTTTCATCACACCCTTTGTCTTTCGGTCACGAATATAGTAGAACACGCATACGACCAGGACACTGATGACCAGTGCCAGCAACGGGATTATATCCTCCCCCTTACTTGGGATGATTCCCACCTGATCCAGTATGATATATACCATAAACTGAAACAGGAAACATACTGCAAAAAGGAGACACATATGAAGTCCTGCCCCTTTTGTCTGAAAAACACTGTCTTTTACTGTAATCTGAAATTTTTGTTCTGTCATTTTTACTCCTTTGAATGAATCTCTGGTTATTGTACGCAAGTTGATTGCTGAGCATATTATATCATACCAACGTGCAAATGAAAATCGGGATTTTACTTTATGATTATCTTCCTATGATTACCTGCTATTTAATCTTGACAAATAAAAATGACAATGATATAATTCATTTTGACAATAATCCTTGTCATTTTGACAACAATTTTCGTCATATGGAGGTGTGTGTATGATCCTGCGAAATCGTTTAAAGGAACGCAGAGCCGCACTCAATGTCAACCAACAGGAAATGGGACGTCTTTGTGGTGTATCCCGGCAAACCATCAGTCTGATCGAACGTGGAGATTATTCTCCATCCGTTACGCTTGCCCTGACGATTGCAAAGGTGTGTGGTGTTACAGTAGAAGAAATATTTTATTTAGAGGAGGACAATGAAAATGGAAAATAACGCGATCAAAGAGGCAAACCGTAAGGCAATGCCTAAATTTATTTTGTTAACGATCATCTGTGTGATCATCGGTGGTGTCGGGGGATATCTGTCTGCCAGATTCAGCCTGAACACCTTATCCGGCACGCTCTGGTCTACCGGTTCATTTTTCGGAACATATATTGCTCCATGGTTTCTGATAGGTATTGCCGTAATTATGCCTGTTATCCTGGTACCTTGTTATCAAAAGGCAAAAAAGCTGCTGGAAGGCTGGGATGGAGAAACTGAAGAGGTTTCTGATGCCATTGAGAGTCAGATTTCCTTTATTATCTGGCTGTCAAATGCTGCCTTGATCCTCTCCTATTTCTTAATTGCAGCATGCTATTCCAAAGGCTTTGCCACTTTTGAAAGTTCTTCGAAAACGACTCTGTTATTTATCGGTATTGCGGCTTTTGTTGGAATTATACCGGAAACTATTATTCTACAGCAAAAGAGCGTAGATATTGTAAAGAAAATGAATCCGGAAAAGACAGCCTCTATCTACGATATGAAATTCCAAAAGAAGTGGATGGATAGCTGCGATGAAGCAGAAAAGCTTATGATCGGAAAATGTGCTTTTAAAGCATATCGTTCTACCGACATGACCTGTGGCACTCTGGCAATTATTCTGGCATGCTGTGCTCTTGTTTTTGATATTGGATTCCTGCCATCCTTTTGCGTCTGTCTGATATGGATCATAAATCATACTTCCTACTGCCGCGAAGCCTCAAGATTAGCTAAAATGGGAAACAAAATTTCTTAAAATATTAGATGCTTGAAAAAATTCCTATACGTACACATTTTTAGTACATATAGGAGTTTTTCTCTACAATCCTTTATTTTTCAGATCTGCGACAAGCTGCACATAAAATTCACGTACATCAAAACCCGGAATATTTTCCCGGTTCAGATCGATCACATCTCCGTGGGAAATGCCCCGTTTGCCCTCAACCGTCAGAAACTGATAGTTTTCTCCCCATGAAAATGATTCCTCTCCCACCAGCCCATCATTGGCTCCATCGAAATATTTCACCAAAGGATAGGTGAAATTTAACGGAAATCTTCCAGACATGGGTTTATTCAGCTTTGATCCTACGGATTGATAAAATACATTGAGATCATCCTTAATCTCCTCGTTGAACTTTTCGCAGTTTTCAAAGGTAAGATCATGCACCGCTGCCAGAAAATCCGGATTCACATCTCCCAGCTTTGCAGCCCCGGCATTATATGCCTTTTCCACTGCCTTCTGCTGTTTTGCAGGAATTTTGTTCAGAAGATAATCCGCAAACTGACATCCCCGGTGCGGCGTATTGATTGTGGTCAGGGATGCAACATATGGTGCTGCATCTGTCAGAGCGATCATAGCTCTGGAGTCAAGTCCCCCCTTGGAATGGGCGATAATGTTTACCTTCTCACAGCCTGTTTTATCGATAATCTCATGAACCCTTGCGGCAAGCTGCTCTGCACTGTCCCGCACGGCAGATGCACTGTTATGATTGCCGTAATAAATCCTGGCTCCGTTTTTCTCCAGCTCCTCTGGAATCCGTCCCCAGTAATTTAAATGTTCAAAATCCCTGAAAAAAACGCCGTGAACCATCAATAGTGGGTACTTTGTCCGGCATATCTCCTGTTTCGCCCGTTTTTTATTTCGTTTGGCCCGCATTTTTTCCATTTTTACTTCCTGACCGGTGGTTTTAATGATCACATGCAGCATGATCAGATGAACAACCGGAATCCATCCGCACACAACCCCAAGAACACGCCACCGGATCCCGAGCTGTTCCGAGGTCAGGTATACTGTAATAATGCCGGTCCAGAAAATAATATTTTCCAGCAGGATCACGATTCCAAGACGGATCAGCCAGTATGATGTCTGCTGTTTCAGCCCTGCCGGTCCTCCAAACCACGTTTGATAGAGTCCAAAGAAGCCAAGCAACAGATAAATCGACAAGATGACTGTGGTAAAGCAGAATAATTTTAACATGATCCTGCCAAAATTACAGATTCTAACTCGTTTCATATTAGTCTAACATTCCTTTCTCCTGCCGCACCTCTGCATCATTCTCCGGGGCTGCTTGAGATCACTTTACCGGTATTCCAAAGCATAACGGTCCGCCTGGCAGCATCCAGACGTTCCTCCTCGGAATGAAAATCAATGGTGACAGAATGACAGCCACATTCCAGGCACATCACATAATAACCACAGCCACATTCCTCTTCCAAAAGTGCACCGCCATCACAAAGCGGGCAGTCATTAATCTCTAGCATATCTTCGATGTTCATGAATTTTCCTCCTCTTTCTTTCCAATCTGACATTGTAATTATTAAAAATCATCAATTGACGGCTGGCTTCCATCATAATACTTGGTGACAGTATTCTTGAACTCTGTAAAAGCATCATAGTAACCGAAAATAATGATATCGAATTTCCTCTCTGCGATTGTTCCATCATAGTCATATGCCAGCAAATTCCTTGTTTTCAGCATCTTCATCCATACATCATCACGAATTAATCCATTGGTAAATGCAGCTTGTAGCACAGCTCTCGGAGAACCGATCGCAAAATCTGTGATACCTAACTGTTTTACCAGAATATCCTTCATCACTTTCCATGACAGATCGAATGTCAGATTATAATTTTGAATTGTTCCTTCTAAAACAAAATCCGCTTTGGGATCTGCGAGCTTACTCTTCTGTAAATTACTTAGACTTCTGCAAAATGAATGGAACCGGTTAAAATATTTTTCTGCCATATTTTTTTATATCCTCCAATAGATACTCATCATGTATCTCATTATAATAGAAAATATCAATTTTGCGCAAGGTCTCTATCTGTTCAAGCATCTCATCTAAGGATTCACTGTTCACGTTACCATACACCACAAAATCAATGTCACTTCTGGAGGTTGCTGTTCCTGTTGCAAAAGAACCAAACAGAGCCAGTCCATCCGCTCCGCATTTTTTACAGGCTGCGGACACTTTCTTTATGATTTCCTCGATGGGCATGACATTTAATTTTTCATTGCCTTCTTCGAACTCTACATCTTTCAATTTTGTACGGAACCTCCTTAATAACCACTAACACCATTTTACATGAATCTGACGGGCTGTCAATAATCTCCAGGCATCTTATCTTGTCAGGACCTCCAAGTATATTCAGCAATATACTTTTTTCACTTCCGCTGGATCCTAAAATGACAACGATCTCCCTTTTCCATATTTTTTTACGAGATTTTTTCTTTCGATAAACAAAACAGTGAATCTACTTTCTGTGATAGATCCACTGCCTTTGTTATTTTTAAGCTTTTGCCATTTTATCAGTACCCCCATGTCATCAGCTTCCACGGACCATCCTCTGACCGTGCCAGCCACCACTGCCAGTCTGTATACTCTTCATCCACATTTAGTCCCCCTGCATCCGCATCACTTTTTGGTGAATGAAAATCGCATTCAAACATAATACATTCTGTAAATGTTTCTTTATTGTCGTTTGCATTTTCTAATTCCTGCATCCAGCTTAAATTGTCGCCCTCGCTGCACGTCTGATCCGATCCGTATCGGATGCTGTGCATTTCGCAGCCCTTCCAGTTATTAAACTCATTCATGATCGTCTGAATCGCCTCATCCATATCTTCTTTAGAATATAACTTGGAGCTGCCGTAATCACAGGTAAAATTATGCTCCACATTATCATCGTTTTTCTTTGTCGTTGCAAAGCAAACGCTGACCACGGCAAATGCTGCAATCGCAAGCAGAACGATCCAAACCGCAGGCTTTTTATAATTCATGATATTCTTCACTCTCCCTTTTACATGATCCTCGCCAAAGGCAACCGGACAGGCTGCAATCCTCTTCCGTCCCACGCTGCAATTTAACAATGCCTGACAATAATCCGCTTTCCACTGTTTGTCCTCGCCCAAGGTCGCTCGCTCATCACAGGCATATTCAATGTCCCTGCAAAAAAGAATATATGCGATCCAGCATAGAGGCTGAAACCAGTAAATTGACAATATCACAAAACCAAGTGGTTTCCAAAGATGATCTTTTCGTTTTAGATGTGCCTTTTCATGCCTTAATATAAATTCCTTTTCTTCCCAAACCATCCCCGATGGATAATATATTTTCGGCCGCACGATCCCAAAAATAAAAGGACCGGAAATGTCGTCACATTCATATGTGTTTTGCTCCGTGCGTATGGATACCCTGACCCTTCGCTTCAGCAAAATATAAGTGACCACTGTATAAGCAAGCATCCCCAACACTCCGATGATCCAGACTATGGTACCGACGTGCAGAAATACCTGAATCACATTCACACCGGTGGCCCTTGCGGAAGTAAATTGTTCATGAATCACAGGATTTACGACAGCGTCCACAGGTTTCAATCCTGTTTCAAGCATTGGTTCCTGTTGCGATACAATACCCACTGATACGGGCGTACGGTTTGGAAGCAGGCTGAAAGTACTCTCCAAAGGAACCGGCACGATCAGCTTAACTGCAACGATCACCCAGAGAAAGCATATTAACCCTTTCGGTGCTTTCTGAAACAAAAGTCGTAATACGATGATTGCAAAAATCAATACACTGACGGTAAGTGCATTATTTAATATCATTATAAAGCATCGTTCCATAGGCTACTCCTCTCTGTAGGCATCAATCATTTTTTGAATCTCTTCCACATCCGCAGATGATAGTTTCTTACGGGAGGCAAAAGCAGCAATAAATGCCGGCAGCGAACCATCGAAGGATTCTTCAATGATCTTTTCACTTTGCGCTGCTCCGAATTCCTCTCTGGTCATTACAGAAGAAACGATTCCTTTCTCATTTTGAAACAGTCCCCGCTCACACAATCGTTTTAACATCGTATATGTGGTGGACTTTTTCCACTCCAGCCGCTGCTCGCAGAGCTTGACAAGCTGTCCGGAGGGAATCGGCTCACGCTCCCAGATAATATCGGCAAATTTACTCTCTACCGCTCCCAGTTTTAACTCTTCCATCTGTTCATCCCCTTTTGGTCTATTCGAAGTAGACCGTTTCTATGCTGTTAGTCTACTATGATTAGACCAGTTTGTCAACTGTATTTTTTTATTCTCTCAATAAAATTTTACAACAAATAAAAAGGGGAAAAACCAGCGTTTTTTCCTTGATCTCTGCTATGTTACGAGCTTTTCCTATACACAAAAAAGACAAAGACCGAAATTGTCCCAAAGTCTTTGTCTTTTGATATCAAATAATTACTTAAGCGGCTTCCTTCAGCTCAATTATTCATTTTCTCAACGAAACTTGCAGCTTTTACTGTCATTTCTACCCATCCCGGCACAAAACCACTCCGTAATGCATTTTTAACAGATTTAAGATTCGACCAGGCACAACAATAAAATGGCACCTTGTCTCGATTCATTATCTCTATTGCCAAATTGCTTGTTAATGAAGAAGCAATCCCCTGTCTGCGATACTCAGGCAAAACATCAACTCCGATTTGCCACATATCATCACAATCTGCCGAACAGGCTGCAAGCCCGATCAGTTTTCCGTTATCATAAGCACCAACCCCAAGAATATCCAGTTGCTTTCTGCCTTCACAGAGTGCATTGCTCCAGGTTGGAAGATACAAATTTGCAAAATCCTTTTGTTCCAGTACCTTAAGCTGATAATTACATTCTCTTCTTTTCAAAACATTTATATCCGGTAAAAAATACTCTGCCATAAAACAAATGCGGTATCCATTTTCTTTCATTCGTTCATCTAACCAATGCATATTAGGAGTTTCAAAGCAATGATAAAACTCATATTTGCTTAGATACCTTTCAACAATTTCTCTATATTCCTCTTTTACAGACGCAACGATATTATTTCCATACGAAATGAAATTGCAGGCTATAGGTTCTTCATAGTATTTTTTTGCCAATGGCCCAATTTCAGACTTTACAATCACATTTACGTCCATAAGAAAATCCGAAACTTTAGCATTAAGATCGTATGCAGATTGTTGCATTGCAATATCAATTATCTCTTTATTTGTCATATTTTAATCACCCCATCTCAATCATTAGGTACATACCAATAAGAATGACCACCACTTAGAAATGTTACAGAGTTATTTGGCATCTGTGTCAGAGCCAAAAACGTATTTATACTTTATCGTAATTGTGTTCCATGGCACATATAATACCATATTTTCAACCGTATATCACTAGCAGAATATACTAAAAGTTAATCGCAACAAAAAAAGACTGTCTTGCGACAGCCTTTTTTACTAATTCCAAACCTCTTCTGCAATTTCTTTTACCAGTTTAAGCTTTGCCCACTGCTCTTCCTCTGTAAGTTTATTTCCGATTTCACATGATGCAAAACCACACTGTGGACTAAGATATAACCGATCCAGCGGAACATATTTCGCAGCCTGTTTGATTTTTTCCACGATCTCTTTTTTGTTTTCAAGATCGGGTTTCTTTGTGGTAATGAGTCCCAAAACTACTTTTTTGTCACCAGATATTTTTGCAAGCGGCTCAAATCCTCCGGATCTTTCATCATCAAATTCAAGATAATAGGCATTGACATTTTCTTCACCAAACAACAGATCAGCCACACCGTCATATGCACCTGAACTGAAAAATGTTGAGTGATAATTTCCACGGCACACATGTGTATTAATAATCAGATCCTGAGGTGCCTGTGCAACGACATCATTATTCAGTTTTAAGATCAGTCTCTTGTATGCCTCTAACTCTTCTCCCTTTCTGCCCGTAAGCTCAACCTCCAGTTCCGGATTTACCATGCCGCCCCACACACAGTCATCAAACTGCAAGTTGCGGCAGCCGGCTCCATAAAGCTCATTGATAAATTCACCATATGCCTTAATAACATCTTCAGCAAAAGCTTCCTCTGTTCCATATATTTTCAAGGTATCTTCTAAAAGCTGTGTTCCGGTAAAATAAGCATAAAACTGTCCCGGAGATGGTATTGTCTGTTTGGCAACGGTATTTTCATCCTCCAGTGCCTTCACGAATTTGAAATGCTCAACAAACGGATGATTTTTTACAGAAATTTTTCCAACCATATATGTATCATCGATCATGGCAGTTTCCGCTTCAAATGTGGTATTTCCATCTACTGTTTTTTTATGTTCAATCCCCTGAAATCCCCACATGAAATCAAGATGCCAGGTTGCTCTTCTGAACTCTCCGTCTGTGATCACATGATATCCAAGCTCTTTAATTTTATTGACAAGCTGTACAATGCACTCATCTTCTACGCTTTTTAACTGTTCTGCATTGATCGTTCCGGTCTCATAATCCGCTCTCGCTTTCTTTAACTTCTCAGGCCGCAAAAAGCTTCCGACATAATCATATCGGAAAGGTGTTTTTAAATCGCTCATTTTGTTCTCCTTTCATCTCGCAACATATATAAAACTATTGTATCCACCGTAGTAATATTTGTATAATACATAAAAACGAGAGTTGTCCATAGCTTTTTTCTATGGTCAGCTCTCGTTTTTTGTCTTTAATATTAACGGGTCTTCGCCTGTCTGCACTTTCATAAGGATCGTTCAAAAAGCTCAAAATTTTCAAAATATTTTCTCATCCGCATCCGCAAATGATTGATCGCTTTTTCTTTTTCCATTGCATGCATTCGTTCCTGTTCCGACAAAATATCATTAACGGCAACGCAGTCATAAAACAATCCGCTCTGCCTGCATTGTATCACATCCTCACCAAAGCATCCGGCTGCTGCGATCACCGGTTTTCCGTACTTCTTTGCAAGACCTGCCACACCTGCCGGTGTTTTTCCCATCAGGGTCTGTGCATCCAGCCTGCCTTCTCCTGTAATCACAAGATCGGCCTGCGCAATTGCTTCCTCCAGCCGGATCTCATCCAATACAATATCAATCCCCGGCCGCAGTACCCCATCGAGAAACATCAGAAATGCGTAGCCCAAGCCACCGGCAGCTCCGGCTCCCGGCGTATTCCGGTCACCATTTGGAAAGATTCCCTTTCTGCCACTTGCGGCAATACGTTCTACCAGATCCGCAAACTGAGCCATAGACCGATCCATTTTCTCTACATCAATTGCTGTGGCACCCTTTTGATGACCATATACCCTACTGCATCCCTGCTCTCCAACGAAAGGGTTCTTCACATCACATGCAATCTGAAACCGGCATGAAGAAAGATCCCGAATCACATCTTCAAAACCGATATCTGTTATCTTAGCTAATTCTTTTGCACCAAAAGAAATGTCCCTTCCATCTCTATCATAAAAATGATATCCCAGAGCCTGCAGCATACCAATTCCGGCATCGTTCGTTGCACTGCCGCCGATCCCAATGATAAATTTGCGGCATCCCTGGTCAATGGCATCCCGGATCAATTCTCCGACTCCATAGGTCGTAGTATATAAAGGATTACGCTTATCAATCGGTACCAGAGGCAGCCCGGCCGCCTGTGCCATTTCAATCACGGCTATTCTTTCAGAATCCCGCTCATACCATAAATACGATGCCTCCACATGGTCTCCAAGGGGACCCGTTACCGTGCAGGTACGTTCCGTCACTGATCGGTGATACGTCAAAGCTTCAAGAGTTCCCTCGCCGCCATCCGCCACCGGATATACCTCTATATTCCAATCCGGATGAATATCCCGTATTCCATTTTTAATTGCGTTTCCGGCCTCTGACGAGGTCATGCTCCCCTTGAAAGAATCAACTGCAACAATGATCTTTTTCATAAAGTCTCCTTATATCAATTGGTAATTCTCTGTTTGCTAAAAGCCTCCCTAACCTTGTATCCCGCCCGGATTCATATTCTTTAACAGCCTCTTCATAAGATAGTTTCAACGTAGACAAATGAAAATAATTTTTCTCATCTTCGGTTAGATTTTTAGCACCAAACATATTATATTTGATTTAAACAAAAACCTCAACACTCCACATAAATTCTGTCTAAATTTTAGGAGTATTGAGGTTGACCTGCTGAATGATAAGACTTACCGCCGTAATTCCACACCAGCAATTACGCACATAAAAAATACAGCACAGAAGATTATATCGCTGTCTGTGCTGCATCACACAACTTTATTATTGATACTCCACTACAATTTAGCCACCTTAATCTCACGTATCATATCACGTAAATGATCTGCCTCACCGTTCATTTCCTGGCTTGCTGCAGCACACTCCTCAGACGTTGCTGAATTATTTTGAACAACATCATTGATCTGTTCGATTCCTTGATTGATCTGCTGGATTTCTACCGTCTGATCTGCAAATGTCTCTGCAATACCGGCTACCTCCTGGGTAATGATCTTTGAATTATCCGCAATTTCTTCCAGTTGACGGGCAGTCTCTTCCGCAAGCAGTACTCCCTTACCGACCGCATCAACAGAGGTTTTGATCAAAACGGCCGATTCTTTTGCTGCTTGTGCACTCTGGTCGGCCAACTGGTTCACCTGATTTGCAACAACGGCGAATCCTTTTCCTGCTTCCCCGGCTCTTGCTGCCTCAATGGAAGCATTTAATGCAAGCAGATTGGTCTGGGATGCGATATCGTTGATCGTTTCAATGATTTTATCTATCTGCATTGATGCGTCTTTAATTTCAAGCATAGAATTTACCATCTCATGCATCTTGGCATTATTTTCTAAAATATTATCGCCAAGTGTCACCACTTTAGCACTGATGTTATTTGCGGTTTCTGAATTCTGTTTTACCTGTTCGGAAACATCTTCCACGGTTGCAGTCAATTCTTCTACTGCCGCTGCCTGATTTGTTGTTCCATCCGCCAGCTCAGTTGCACCTGATGACACCTGCTCTGCACCGCTGGATACCTGATCCGAAACACGCTGTATTCCCTTTATCATATCCGCCATACTTTTCTCAAAGGCCATAAAAGAATTCAAAATACCAATAAAATCGCCCTTCCATTCCACATCTGGCTGAACATCAAAATTACCCTCTGAAAACAGTTTCATGGCACGGTCTATATCATCCACATAAGACCCCAGGATGCGGATAGATTTACGCATACTGTGTGCCAGACGTCCGATTTCATCTTCCGAACGGTACTCCAATGTGCTGTGTAAGTTTCCTTCTGTTAATTCCTTTGCAACATCCTCAATGGCATGTAATGGCTCCAAAATGCTGAAAAGAACTTTTTTACTTGTTTTTCTTGAATATATCCAAGCCATACTTAAAAAGAAGATAATACAGATAATCCCTGCAATCGCACAGATTATAGTCTTTCTAACTGCCTTATCACTGGCAACATCAGTAATATCATCTAATTTTAAAGCAATGGACACCAGTTTATCTAATGCAGGTGTACATTTCGTTAAAATATCATCTACGCCTTTTTGATTCTGTCCCAATCGGATTTCTTTTAAAATAGATGAACTAATATCCTCCCAATCGGATAAGGAGGTAGCATATTCTTCATAATTTTCATTAGAAACAACACCGTTTTTTTTGATGATTTTCAATTGAGAATCAACGTCTGCAAGTAATTTTGTTATAGTACTCTCATAGCCATCATAAGATGATTGATCATCATTTAATGCCATTTCTCGAATATTTCTTGCAGCAGCATTTACATTGACCCTGCACATTTTGACTGCGATATCCGTGGCATTAATTTTATCGACATAATTAACCAGATTGGCAAATAACATACATATAACCATAATGGAAAGCAGGCCCGAGATCATCATCAATATGATTACTTTTTTGTAGCCATAAGCGATTCTTTCTTGTAAATGCATATCTTCAATTTTCTTTTTTACATGGTTGGTGTACATAATTCACAGCTTCCTTTCTTGTATTTTGATCATTTATCATTTTTCTCAAAATTATACCATCATTATTTTTGATTTTCTTGCACATCTGTGTCTATAATGATATAATTGTGTTCATAATGAATCTATATTATAATGATAAGGAGTATTTCCATGCAGCTTACAGATTACGATTATATATGTAACATGATCGGCAGCCTCTCAGGGATTCCCGTGCGTATCTATAAAGAAGATACCGTTGTTTTTTATTATTCCACGGTTAATCTGGTTAAGGATCCTGTTTCCATATACCAGTCCGATATTTTAGCAATTTCCGATCGTATCGGCTATTTCCTCACAGATCATTTCAGCTACTATGGCATAATCAATACCGATGAATATAAGATCGTGATCGGTCCTACAAGACAGGTTTCTGATTCTACACCGGCATTCCGGGAATTAGCCTCACGATTAGATATACCAAAGGAAGATATGGATGATTTTATAATTGCTATGCACCAAATTGTCCATATACCATTGGAACGTCTTATGCAGATTCTGTGTTTTCTTAATTATGCATTAAACAATGAAAAATTCTTTCTACAGGATTATTTTATTGATGATTCCCCGCAGGAAAAATTAAATGAAGCAATGACCAGGCAGGATGCGGACAGAATCTTTTCGAATAACCTTCCGGAACAGAATATTTTGCTCCATAACACATATGACCTGGAACGAAATATCATGAATATGATTCGAAAAGGGGATTCTGTCTCTTTATCCGAATTATTAAAAAAATCATCCGGGTTTAATATTGGCATGATGGCCGACAACCCGCTTCGTCAGTCAAAAAACACCTTTATTGTTATTGCCACGCTTGCTTCACGTTCTGCAATCCAGGGAGGCATGGATCCTGACGATGCTTTTACATTAAGCGATGAATACATTCAGAAATGTGAATTATTAAATGATTTTTACCAGATCAACAATCTGCGTTATCTGATGATGATGGACTTTACAAAACATGTAAATCAATTACAGGAAGGATCCCAGACTTCGCAGCTTGTTGCTGCTGTGACGAACTACATCAACCATCATATATCAGAACCGATTACCGTGGAAGCGATGTCAAAAGAATTTTTTATGAGCAGATCATATCTTTCAAAACGTTTTAAAGCAGAAAGCAATATCACTCTCACAGATTTTATACTCAGCAAAAAAACAGAAGAGGCAAAACGCCTCCTCCGTTACACCAATAATTCTTTAACTGCCATCAGTCTTTATCTTGGCTTTTCTTCGCCAGGGCATTTTTCCCGTGTCTTTCGGAAATATGTCTCTATTACGCCTAACGAATATCGCAAAAAGTATATAAACTGAAATGAACCTTGAGATAATGCATGTTTTAGAACAATAACTGCAGCCCCATTGCAATGATCCACATATAAGCACAAGTCTTTGGAATCATTAAGAGTCCGACCTTTGGTTTTGTTTTGCTGAATAATGTTACAGGAAGATAGCAGCCAAAAGAAATAATAATAGCTGCAACCATCCTGGTCATATGATAATCATAAGTATTTCCCGAAATGATATATAGAATAATTACCCCGATACCGGTAACTGCAAAGACAGCATTTCTGAGAATCGATAGTTTTATATTTCCTTCCGGTGTACACCAGTTATTCTGCGGAAACATGCATATCACAATTCTGACAATCGCTGAGATCCATATAATGGCTTCAATCATTGCCGGTATTTTAATTTCCGGGAATGTAAACTTCCAGACATACATCAAAATAATATAAAATATTGTCATTGTAACAGATGATACCTGCAATCCTATTCCAAGCTGTCTCTTTATTTTATCATTACTTCCGCGTACTGCTCTGATGATTCTTGGCACCAGATGAAATGCATCTCCTCCGCAAAGTGTTAATGTTAATATTCCGTAAAGAATAAATAAAATTTTTCCCTGTGAAAATGTAAAAAATAAAATTGCGGCAACCAGGTCGAAAATCAAATATGCTGCGTCAAATATTGCCTCCATCATATCAGGAATCTGTGGTTTATAATTTTGTTCTTTCATGATCAATTCTGCTCCTTATGTTTTCTTAAATATTCTTCTGCATTATTGCAGATTTTATCAAATATCCTGATACACATCTGCTTTTCTTCCACGGTCAGTCCGCTAAGAACAGTTTGCGCAAACTGTTTTTGTACATTTGTGCCGGCTTCTACGATCAACTTCGCCTTATCTAACAAGACAATTTCAATATGCTTTTTATTATTTTCACTTTGAATTTTCTCAACCAGTCCCTTATTTTCCAGTTTTTTCAATGAGGTTGATACATGAGATTTTGTTGACTTTCTGATTTTTACAATTTCTGCAGCAGTATTTTGCTGCGGATTATTGTGCAGAAACATAAGTATATCATATTCCATTTGTGTCAAACCGTACCGGTCACATACTTCACCGGAAAGCAATTCATAATAGCTTGTTATTGTTTTATGCTTATCCCAAAAATACATCTCCGCCTCCATCGTTCGTTTTAGAACGATTATAAGGCAATATATCTTCACTGTCAATTACTTTTTCAGATCACTCCAAAAATCGACGAAATACACCAGATTTCCTGAAAGAAAAATATAGCTCCGGTTTCATAACAAACCGGAGCTATGCAGATTCCGTATCCTTTTATACGCTGTTAAACACTTTTCTTTAATGTTTGGAGATATTTGCCGTTATTATAAACAAATGGTCCGGCTTCGTCCTCGTCTCCGAAATATTCCGGCCGCAATGACAAAATATGGAGCAATTCATCTATCGTACGCACTTTTGTTGCCTGATATGGCTGTTCAAAGGCAATTTTTTCTACAAATAAATAGTAGTCACTATACTTGATCAGTATTCCGGTATGGCCTACAAAAACGACATCAGAATCAGGATCGGATATTACAATGCTGAGAAGAGAGATCCTATCGCTGTCTATATGAAATCCGTAATCCTTCCAACTGTCAGAAAATGTAGTTTCAGGATGTTTGTTGTCTGTTACCTTTTTTTCACCATAGAGAGTAGTAAACATATCTTTTTTCTTCTTTATGATTTCGTATCTGTCTACAGTATCTATTGCATCTGTATCAAACATTAAATAAGTACCCTTATACCTTTTTTCTGTTGATTTCGCCGTCAGCATCCCGTCCAACAGGAGAAATGCAGTCATTCTGCAGTCAGCATCCGAATAGGTATGATCCTGCTCCCAGCCATCCATACATTTACCGGTATCTGCTTTCAGTTTCTGTGGATCTGACCAGTTGTCTTCCAATTTTGCATTTTTCCCAGCGGAATCAGCAAAATCAGCCACCCAGTCCTGAAATATATCAACATGCGAAGCACCCGCATCTTTTAACGCTTCGCAGACCTCAGCAGAAGTATTATCTCCGCCCATATAAGTTGCAGCAGGTATCTTTTGTTTCTGTGCTGTCTGAGTATCCGCACAGGCACTCAACAACATAGAGGAAAGCAAAATGACAGCACATATTTTAGTAGATAATGTGATATTATTTTTTCTTTTCAACAGATATCACCTCGCCATCAAACGGATCCACCTCGGAAATTGTACCTGTATATTTTACAATTACAGTATCTCCGTTACTGATATTTTCCAATCCTTTCGGCTTTTTGTCGAAAGTAAAACTATATGGTGTGTCATCGTTATCTGTAATGACAAACATGAAATCCTTTATCTCATCAATGGTGCCAACCAATTCTTTTTCTTCGGTTGTTCCATTATTTTGATCCCCGCTGTTGCTGGTTACAGTATCATTCTGCTTTGTTTCCGTCTGTCCACAGCCACCCAATATGCTCATACATAACATTACACCAAGTACAATTGTGATTAATTTCTTCTTCATCATTATTTACCTCTTTTCTTGTTTCTGATCTTTGATTACTGTTCAAACAGGTTATCATATTATTTAATATATGGCAATAGTATGGTTTACAAATGTAAAAATTATTTACCAACTCAAACCAGAGAAATCTGAGCAACTGTCGCATTCCTTTTAAGTAATAACAATGTCACTACTGATCCAACTGATTTATGGCAGGATGTGTTGCTAACATACATTTCTCCTTCCACAGCTTCAAATTTCTATTTATTTTTTCACAAACTTGAATTGAGATTTCACATATTCTAAGAGATTTAATAATTGTTATATTATGTTATCAAATTCCTTACAAGTCCTTGAAAACACTAAGTTTATCGCAGGTGAGCTTTCCCTTAGGCTTTCCCTTATGTTATATCTTCCCATACGAGTTTACGAACTCTGATAAGGGAAAAAATAAGGGAAAGAAAATTATATAAAACAATATAACACAAAATAAAACTGACATGGTGAACTGATTGAAATGCTTCTGATTTTTTACTGATGATTGAATGATAAGGAGATTCGATACGATGAGAACAATATTTGCAGAATACAATCCTAATCAAAACAGCATTGATGTTTATACCAGGGAGTGTCCCAAAGTTTGTGTAAACCTTCAAACTGATGTAAGATAACATTACTCAGTTTGGAGGTTTTTATTATGGCAAGAAGAAAAAGTGATTCACCACAAAAAGCAGCAATGCGCGAAATGATGCAAGGATATCTCAAGGAGAATGATATCAGTATCAAAAGCGGAAACGATGTTAATTCCATTATGCGGGACATGATGTCTGTTTTATTGGAAGGGGCTCTTGACGAAGAGCTTAATGAGGAACTTGGGTATTCCAAATATGATTACCGCAACAAAGAGACCGATAACAGCCGGAATGGACATTCCAAGAAAACAATGCGTACCAGTTATGGGGATATGGACATTGCAATCCCAAGGGACCGCAAAGGGGAGTATGAACCGCAGCTGATACCAAAATATCAGAATACGGTCACTCAGGACATGGAAGAAAAGATCATATCTATGTATGCAAAAGGAATGACCACGGGAGACATTGAAGCACACTTAAAAGAGCTTTATGATCTGGATATTTCAGACAGCACGATCAGCCGTATTACCGATAAAATAATGCCACTTGTAAAGGAATGGCAGGAGCGTCCACTGCAGGAGATATATGCTGTTGTTTACATGGATGCGATCCACTATCACGTCCGCAGTGAAGGACGTATTGTGAAACGTGCGGTATACATTGCCCTCGGGATCGATATGGATGGGAAAAAGGATGTGATCGGCATGTATGTCGGGGAAAATGAAGGTGCAAAATTCTGGCTGTCTATTATTAACGGATTGAAAAACCGTGGTGTGCAGGACATTCTGATCGCCTGTGTGGATGGACTGAACGGATTTCCACAGGCGATCGAGGCAGTTTATCCAAAGACCGAGATCCAGCAGTGTATCATCCATCAGATCCGGAATACCACGAATTATGTATCCTATAAAGATCTGAAAAAACTTATGGCGGATTTAAAAATGGTTTATGCAGCACCTGATGAAGCTGCAGCCCTGGAGGAATTAGAATCTTTTGGCGAAAAATGGAACAGCAAATATCCGAAGATCTATAAATCCTGGAGCGAACGCTGGGCTACACTTTCCACTTATTTTAAATATCCCAATGAAGTGCGGAAACTGATTTATACAACTAATGCGATTGAAGGATTCAACCGGCAGCTGCGTAAGGTCACCAAAAGCAGGACTGTCTTTCCAAGCGATGACAGCCTCTTAAAAATGCTCTATCTGGCTACCATGGACATCACTAAAAAATGGACCGGACGCCGCAGGGACTGGTCCCAGATACGAGCCCAGCTGGAGATCTATTTTGAAGAACGGCTGGAAAAAGCAGAATTCTAGGAAAATCTATTTGACATGTGCATTTATACCAGTATAATGCAAATAAGAGCAGAGAACCAAAATCTGGTCTCTGCTCTTAATAACTATCAATAAAATCTTATGTCAGTTTTTTGAGTTTACACAAAACTTGAAACGGTCTCATTTTGAAACAAGGTTCACGGATTCAGGTTTTTATCTTTTCGATTTCTCCTTCAATATTCTATATTGATACTCTGGTATTTTCTTGATACCACCATTTAAGATCTTATTTCCCAAATAACGGAAACTACCATCTTTATTAAATTTTACAGTTAGCTCATGAGTAATGACCGCCTCATTACATAACACCATTTCGCAAACCGCATCCACGGTAAGAGTAACTGTTCCATTGGAATTATGTTTAATCTTTGTTACTTCCGGGATAGAAGTTCCAAAAAAATTAGGAGCATAATTAAAACATCCCAATCGCATCCAATCATATGTCTTTTTCTTTTCATTATAACTTGCATACTTTTCAATATCTTCTCTGGAAACAGGTAAATATTCCATGATCAATTGCTCAAATTGATCTTTGGGTATTCCACTTGGATATTTTTTTCCATTAAATTTCTTTTTATATTTCATAGCATATAAATATTCATATAAACCATTATAATCTATCTTTTGCATATGTTCTTGATCCCAATTAGAACATAAAATATTATTGCCCTGATACGCTAAACCACGAACGCATTTTCTTGATAATTTCCGCTTATTATCACTCATTGGCTTAATCCTGATCAGACAGCTTCCATCTACCATTTCCGTCACTTCAGGATATTCCGGCACACACAATTCATAGCAAAACCATCCTTTTCTCGAATATCTCCATTTCTTTATCCTTGTGTAGGAAACAAATGTAATAATTGGCTTACCATTATCATCCCACGATGCATTTGAAGCCAATAGAAACATCTCCTTTCCGTCATAAATAAATTTATCTCTTCCAATGCTGCCCTCGGAATGAACTTCATAAATAACACCCGACCCTTTCTGTTTCTCCTGTGCTTTTGCAAGAAATGAAGAAAATCTTTTATAATTCTCCATATTAGAATAATCTTCAGAAACTGTAACAGAATAACCCTGTTGTTTTATCTTTTTAATCATTTTACATATCGATTTGTTATCTAAAACAACATTTAACGAATCTCCTTTATCCGCATTTCTATATATATGTTCAAGTCCCGACATTATCTGCATAGAATCTCTTGTAGCCTCTTCATTCTCTTGAGCGGATACCGGCAAGTCATACCCTTTTTCCAGATCTTCTTCCGATATAACATCTTGTTTTGTATTATTATTTGGGACACTTTTTAGCTTTTTCTCATGCTGACTTGATGTCTTTTTCACATCATTTGTCTTTTGACTGCACGAACAGCAAAAAACACAAAGAGTCATTACAAAAAGGATTAAATATAAAAATTTTCTCATAATTCTGCACACTCCTTCCTGTTTTCAATTTTTACCAAACCATTTATCCAAAACAGCCTTATCTTTTTTTACCACATAACCACTTCCTCCTATTCCCTTTACATCTTCAACCATACTGACAATAAGAATAGGTTTTTTGTTTTTCTTATCTGGTGTCATAACAGCAAACCACCCTAATTCAGTTCCTGTCGTATCACTCTGCGACTCTTTAATTTCAGCAGTTCCTGTTTTTCCTGCTAAAATCATTGGTGTTAGAATATAAATAGTACAAGTCAAAGTGAGAGCTTTTCATTCCGTCGAT